>Ga0302296_1000234_pt1 | contig 49421 bp, 44 predicted proteins | sample III_Fen_N3_1_FD_194546 | JGI IMG/M metagenome (GOLD analysis project Ga0302296, IMG submission 194546) | Peat permafrost microbial communities from Stordalen Mire near Abisko, Sweden - III_Fen_N3_1 | ecosystem: Environmental > Terrestrial > Soil > Wetlands > Permafrost | place: Sweden: Abisko... | reverse complement strand
AACAAAAAAGCAAACCTGAAAGTCTCGTCAAATCCAGTTCTTTATATAACTAATTACTGAAATTTTTCCGTATTTCAAATTTTGTGCAAATTTACACTAATTATTCTTCATTATCAACGAAATAGACAATAATTTTTCATCTTTTTTCTTATTATTGATTATCAGAAAGATAGGATTAATATACAAAAAAAGAACTTTAAATATGATTCTGACTAATGGTCATAATATATATTGTATCCCTTATACAATAATATATGTCGCTACTTTGTGAAGTAAACTGTATAAAACTTGTAGTTTGAACTGAAATGACCGGATATGAAATAATCATACATGCTGGACACTTCGGTAGATTACATGTACTTTATCATACTTTTAATTTGATTCTAAAAAGCTATGTTTTATTCATTATTTGTGCATTTCAATCCATTCATTTTGATTCCATTGTTTTAAATACCGGAATAACTTATAAATCGAATTTTGCGTTTCGAAACGATTAGAAATAATTAGAGAATTATTTCTTTAATTTCTTTGTCGTTTGAAAAAAAAGTCGGATATTTATACTCGCTTAGAGAAAATTGTATTTTTATTGTAAAACAATGATAATGAAATGTTTGTTGTTTTATAAATCACAACTTTTTGTTCGTTTTTCTTTTGGAATCAAACAATCAATTTTACATACAAAATGAAAGAAATTAAATTCAGTCTTGTTTACCGCGATATGTGGCAAGCGTCGGGCAAATATGTGCCCCGTAAAGACCAATTAGCAAAAATTGCTCCCGTACTTATTGAAATGGGATGTTTTGCACGTGTTGAAACCAATGGTGGTGCTTCAGAGCAAGTAAACTTGTTATACGGTGAAAATCCAAATGATGCAGTTCGTACTTTTACAAAACCATTCAACGACGCTGGTATTCAAACTCATATGCTTGACCGTGGATTAAACGGTTTACGTATGAATCCGGTTCCTGCTGATGTTCGCGAGCTGATGTACAAAGTAAAAAAAGCTCAGGGTGTTGACATTACCCGTATTTTCTGCGGTCTGAATGATGTTCGCAATATAATTCCATCTATACATTATGCCAAAGCAGCCGGTATGATTGCTCAGGCTACCATGTGTATCACTTATTCTGAAATTCACACGGTTGAATACTACGTGAATATGTCGGAACAGTTGATTGCTGCAGGAGCTGATGAAATTTGTTTGAAAGATATGGCTGGTATCGGTCGTCCTGTAATGTTGGGGAAAATTGTAAAAGCTATTAAAACAGCTCACCCGGATGTTATCATTCAATATCATGGTCATACAGGACCCGGTTTCTCTGTGGCTTCAATGCTTGAAGTTGCTAAAGCCGGTGTTGATTACCTTGATGTTGCCATGGAACCTCTTGCATGGGGTATGGTTCACCCGGATGTGATTACCATTCAGGCTATGTTGAAAGATGCAGGATTTAAAGTTCCTGAAATCAATATGAATGCCTATATGGAAGCTCGTCGGTTGACTCAAAGTTTCATTGACGATTTCTTGGGTTACTTTATTGACGAACGTAATAAATTCATGACTTCACTGCTTATCGGTTGTGGACTTCCTGGCGGTATGATGGGTTCACTTATGGCTGACCTGAAAGGTGTTCATGCCGGAATTAACTCATACCTGAAAGGTGTAAACAAAAAAGAACTCAGCACAGACGAATTGTTGGTGATGTTGTTTGACGAAGTGAAATATATCTGGCCTAAACTGGGTAATCCACCGTTGGTAACTCCATTCAGTCAGTATGTAAAAAATATCGCATTGATGAATGTTATGTTCCTGGTTAAAGGTCAACCACGTTGGAGCATGATTGACAAAAACAGTTGGGATATGATTTTAGGTAAAGCCGGAAAACTTCCCGGAACGCTTGATCCGGAAATCATTGCGCTGGCCGAAAAGAACAAACTTGAATTCTTCGAAGGAAATCCTCAGGATAACTATCCAAACGAATTGGATAAATTTATCGCTGAAATGAAAGAACTTGGATGGGATAGAGGAAAAGACGACGAAGAACTGTTTGAATTTGCCATGCACGAAAAACAATACCGTGACTTCAAATCGGGTGACGCTAAAAAACGCTTTGAAAAAGAGCTTGAAACAGCTATCAAAGAAAAATATGCAACCAACACTATCGAATTGCCTGATTTACGCGCATTGAAATATCCAAATGCAGAACCTGTAGTTTCTAACGCAACAGGCCGTGTTATCTGGGAACTTGATTTTAATGAAGTGTCGGTAGAACCTGTACATGGTAAGGAAATCAAAGAATTCGATACGTTGTGTACTATCCAAACAAACTACGGACTGGAACATATCGGTAGTTTCTGCGATGGTCGCATTGTAGGTATTGAAAAGAAACAAGGCGAGATTGTACGCAAAGGCGAAGTACTTGCGTATATCGAAAAAAAATAATTTTTTCGCTTTAAAATAGTTTATGAAAAGAGACATTGCGCAATGCAATGTCTCTTTTTTTTGTTTGTATAGTATTATTGATATTATACCGAATAAAATAGTATTTTTGCAGCTTATTCTTTGAAAAAGTCAGGGAATAGGTGTAAATGCTTTCAAAATGGATAAAACGTGGCGATGATAAAAGACTTATTTATAAAAAAAACGCTGGCTCAACTTGATGAGGAAGCAAGTAGTAATAAACATGGGTTAAAGCGCCATTTGGGTCTTTTAAACTTAACGCTGCTTGGTATTGGGAGTGTGATCGGGGCGGGAATATTTGTGCTTACGGGAACAGCTGCACAAATGCATGCCGGTCCGGCTATTGTTCTTTCTTTTGTTCTATCTGCTTTCGGCTGTTTGTTAGCCGGACTCTGTTATGCCGAATTTGCTGCGATGATTCCTTTGTCAGGGAGTGCGTACACCTATAGCTATGCTACCATGGGCGAGTTGATTGCCTGGATTATCGGTTGGGATTTGGTGCTGGAATATCTTTTTAGTACGGCTACGGTGGCTGTGGGGTGGTCCAGTTATATGCTTAGCTTTTTAGCCGATTTTGGTATTTATCTTCCTGCATCGATGGCACAGTCGCCTTTCGAATATGATCAGTCCGGTTGGCACACCACGGGCGCTTTTGTAAATTTTCCGGCGGTGTTTATTGTCGTTATACTTACTGCACTACTGGTTGTTGGTATCAAAGAAACCGTGAAATTCAACAATATAACCGTTATTATCAAAATAGTGGTGGTGCTGCTTTTTATTGGTTTTGGCATTTCGCATATCAATCCGCAAAACTGGGTTCCTTTTATTCCAAAAAACACCGGTGTCTGGGGACAATATGGTTGGTCCGGAATTCTCACCGGATCGGGTGTGATTTTCTTCGCTTACATTGGTTTCGATGCCGTTTCCACCACTTCACAGGAATCTATTAATCCCAAACGAGACTTGCCGTTGAGTATTCTTTTCTCACTTTTGGTTTGTACAATATTATATGTAGGCGTAAGTTTCGTTCTGACGGGAATTGTAAACTATAAAGATTTGAATGTGGCTGCACCTATAGCACTTGCCATTGATAGGAGCGGAGCGGGGCTAAAATGGTTAAGTCCTATTATTAAGATTGGTACTATTGCCGGCTTGAGTTCGGTAATTCTGGTTACTTTACTCGGACAGACACGCATCTTTTTCTCTATGGCTAACGACGGATTGCTTTGGAAATGCTTTGCCAAAATACATACTCAATTCAAAACGCCACATTATTCTACTTTAATAACAGGGTTCTTTACCGCATTGATGGCCGGCATATTTCCTATCGGATTGTTGGGAGAACTGGTTTCCATAGGTACTTTGCTGGCATTTATGATCGTTTGCATAGGCATTTTAATTATGCGAAAGACCGAACCCGATGCTCCACGTGCATTTAAAACTCCCTGGGTTCCTTTTGTACCGTTGTTGGGTGCTTTTGTGTGCTTTATTCAAATGTTAGCTCTGCCGGGCGATACCTGGTTGAGGTTGATAATATGGATGGCTATCGGTTTTGTAATTTATTTCGGCTATGGTCGGAAACACAGCATTGCCAGAAAGAAACATTTATAATCAATTACGAGAATTATTTTAGAAATATGTATTGTCTATTTGATAAACTGTGTCAAAATGAACTTTATATTCAATTTAAATGCAAAAAAGTGGATTAATTTTCCTATTTTTGCGCTAAAACAAATCAATTATTAAGCAGAACCGGACAATTTCTATCAAACTGACTTTAGGGTTCTGCCAAAACTATTTTATTTTATGTTTAAAGACTTATTTATACGAAAGACGCTCGCTGAGCTCGAATTACAAGCTGATGGTGATCACAATTCTCTTAAGCGACATTTAACTGCCACAAACCTTACATTGTTGGGTGTTGGTTGCGTTATTGGCGCAGGTATTTTTGTATTAACCGGCACAGCCGCTGCATTACATGCAGGTCCGGCCGTTGCTTTGTCGTTTGTCATTTCGGCTTTTGGATGTTTATTGGCGGGGCTATGTTATGCCGAGTTTGCCTCTATGATTCCGGTTTCAGGAAGTGCATATACTTATGGCTATGCAACAATGGGTGAGTTTATTGCCTGGATTATTGGTTGGGATTTAATTTTGGAATATCTTTTTGGATCTGCTACAGTGGCAGTAGGTTGGGCTGGCTATGTAACCAGCTTTTTAGCCGATTTCGGAATTGTAATTCCTCCAACCATGTGTCAGAGTCCATTTATTTTCGACCATACAGGTTGGCATGCTTCGGGTTCTTTCATTAATTTTCCTGCAGTTTTTATTGTGGCTCTAATGACAACCTTGTTGGTTATCGGTATTAAAGAATCAGCTAAATTCAACAATATTATAGTATTGGTTAAAGTTGTTGTTATTTTGCTTTTTATTGGCTTTGGCATTTCACATATACACATTGCCAACTGGACTCCTTTTATTCCGGCTAATACAGGTACTTTTGGACAGTTTGGCTGGTCGGGAGTGCTAACTGGTGCAGCCGTTGTATTCTTTGCTTATGTGGGTTTCGATGCAGTTTCAACTACTTCGCAGGAAGCCATTAACCCGAAACGCGATGTGCCGCGGGGAATTCTCTTTTCATTACTTATTTGTACAGTACTGTATATTGCGGTTAGCTTAGTGCTGACCGGAATTTTGAATTACAAATATCTGAATGTTGAAGCACCCATTGCATTGGCTATAAATAGCGCAGGTCCCAGTTTAACATGGTTACGACCTATAATCAAAATAGGTGCAATAGCTGGTTTAAGCTCAGTAGTATTGGTGTTGTTGTTAGGGCAGTCACGGGTATTCTTTACTATGGCTAGCGATGGGCTGTTGTGGAAAAGTTTTGCTAAAACTCATTCGAAATTTAAAACTCCACATATCACAACCATTGTCACAGGCAGTTTTGCAGCTTTATTTGCCGGACTTTTCCCTATAGGCTTATTAGGCGAAATGGTTTCTATTGGAACTTTGCTCGCATTTGTAATTGTGTCTATAGGAATTATTCTTTTACGCAAGTCTGAGCCCGATGCAGTACGTGGTTTTAAGACCCCTTGGGTTCCATTTGTGCCGATTTTAGGAGCATTTGTTTGTCTGGCTCAAATGGCTTCATTACCCGGTGATACGTGGCTCCGTCTCATTATTTGGATGTTGATTGGTTTTGTGATTTATTTCTCTTATGGACGTAAACATAGCCATGCCCGAAAAAATCGATATAATAAATAAGTAGAGTAACTTATAATTAAAAGGAAACGGCTGAACTTTAAAAGTTCAGCCGTTTCTATTTAATTATATTTGCTTTTTGTATTAGCTAACAATAATTCTATATCCTTTACCGTGGATATTGATGATTGTGATATTAGGGTCTTTGCTAAGAAGTTTACGCAATTTACAAATATAAACATCCATGCTTCTAGAGTTGTAATAATTGTCATCTTTCCAAATGGTTGTCAACATGTACTTGCGATCCAACATAGAGTTGGCGTTAGCAGCAAACAAAACAAATAAATAAGTTTCTTTTCTGGTTAGTTTTGTTGCTTCTCCATTAAAAGAAAGTTCGCGTGTTTCCACATTAAATGTGTAAGCACCAAGTTTATAACTTGGAACAATCATAAGAGCTCTTAGATTTTCATCTAATTCATTCAATAGAATTCTTTCGTTTTCAATTTTCATTTTCGTAATTTTTTTGAGTTAATATAGTGATAGTGAACAAAAATTTAATTTTACTAACAAACAATATGTATTACTTGTCTATGTCTAATATCAAAATCATGTATGTTAAATTCATAACTTAATGGGTCAAAAATAAACATTTTCCGAGCATGACTTTTACGAGAGGCAAATATAATTATTTTTATTTAATTTTCAAAATAATTGCATTAACTTAGTGATATTTTTTTTTCAACAATCAATGGTTTTATATTCTAACTATTTTTTGAATACTGCATTATATTTTCATATAGAGATACTTAAAGTGACTCTTTGTGTAGTCGAACAATATTTTTATGATATAAATATTTTATTTAGAATTATGGCTGACTTTTTTATCTCATGTATTATAATGTAATAAACTGAAATTTTAATGTGAGCTACTACTAATATAGACATACAATAATTTACTTAATAGCGACATTCGATATTGATATTTATTATGAGAAAACCGATTAATCGCAGACTCAATTATCAAATTTATTATGCTAATAAAGTACTATAAAGTTTATTCTGATAAAAGTTGACTGTATTATTCAAAAAAAAGCGGATATTTTGTCAAATTATTTACAGTATTAATTCTGTGTAAATTAAAAAATCAATATTTTATAGTTAATATATATTAATATAATCCAAATAAATATTAATTTATATTAATCAATTTAGCATCTCAAGTAATCTATTTTGAAAAATAGATACTAATTATTTATGTAAATAATCGTTTCGTACTGTCTTTTGTAGCAATAAATACAAATTATGTTATTTATTGCTACATATAAATTCTGTCAATTTATGTCATTTTTTTTTCTAAATAAAGATTAAATCATATAAATAACACTTTTTCAACTATATACAGTATAATAATTTTGAATATTCATCCGTTATATACTAAATAAAAAGTGAACATTGGATAGAAATTATTACTACAAGCTTAAAAATAGTACTACACTTGATTGATTATTAGAATATTACGCATTTATGCATATATTTGTCATGTCAATCAACGCAATTAATCACTCATAAAATTATACTAATATGAAAACAATAAAAATTCAATCATTTGTAAAAACTGCTTCTATCATTTTTTCAACTTATATGTTAGTATTGTTGACAATGGTAATCTTTTTTTAGAAATAAAGAAATTAAACAATATACATTTGTTTTTTACTGATTAAACTAGATTGCATTCAATCTCATTTATTCGATTTCTTTGGTTCAGGTTTAGCTTAACGTAACTTTTTCTTATTGACAGAGTCAAGACTTATAGAATTCAAAATTCTGTAAGTCTTGATTCTGTTTTCTTTTTATTTATACATCTATAAGCTCACAATCCCTCCATTTAAATTTTTAATTTTGTGTATCTTTGCTTTTAGAATGGAAAGTTTTACAAAAGCAGATTGGCTATTTTATTGGATTTCAATTCATAATTGAACTTGTTTTGGCAATAAGAGCTATTTCTATCATTATACTTAAACAATATTTAATTTTTCACTGTTATCGAGAGAGAAAGCTATGAATTTATATAAGTTGGATTGAAGAAAAAATAGTATGTGATTAAGTCAATATTGTTATCAATTGGTATAAGAATGACACAAAAGAAAGTGAATGATATATGTTTGAGATTTTTAAAAACATTGATCGTAAAAATTATAGACCTGTTTTAGGTGGTTTAGACATTTTTAAATATATAGGACCAGGGCTGCTTGTAACAGTCGGTTTTATTGATCCTGGAAACTGGGCGTCAAACTTAGCAGCAGGAGCTGAGTTTGGTTATGCGCTCTTATGGATGGTGAGTTTATCTACCATTATGTTGATTATGTTGCAACATAATGTTGCACATTTAGGAATAGCTACAGGGCTATGCTTGTCTGAAGCTGCTGCTATTTATCTAAAGCCTGCTTATTCAAAAGCATTACTTTCATCAGCTATGCTGGCGTCAGTCTCCACATCATTAGCTGAGATTCTGGGAGGTGCTATTGCTTTGGAAATGTTATTCAAAATTCCCATTCGAGCCGGAGCATTAATGGTTACTGTTTTTGTAATTATCATGCTATATACCAATTCTTACAGAATTATAGAGAAATGGATTATTGCATTTGTATCTGTAATAGGGTTATCATTTTTGTATGAGCTTTCGCTTGTGAATATTGACTGGAATGGAGCTATGACAGGTTGGGTTACTCCAGCGTTTCCAAAAGGATCTATGTTGATAATAATGAGTGTAATGGGTGCAGTTGTTATGCCACACAATCTGTTCCTTCATTCGGAAATCATTCAAAGTCGCCAATGGAATTTGAAAGATGAAAAAATAATCAAGAAACAACTGCGCTATGAGTTTTTGGATACATTAGTTTCTATGTTGATTGGCTGGGCAATAAACAGTGCCATGATTTTATTGGCAGCTGCTACATTTTTCAGAACCAAAACACCAGTATCAGAACTTCAACAAGCAAATCATTTACTTACACCTTTATTGGGAAACAATTCAGCTGTTGTTTTTGCTGTTGCGCTACTGTTCTCTGGTGTTGCATCAACCATCACATCGGGAATGGCTGCAGGTTCTATTTTTGCCGGAATGTATAAAGAGCCCTATGACATTAAGGATAACCACTCCAGAGTGGGTGTAGCTATTTCATTGTTAATTGCTTTTGGAATTATACTTTTGATTACTAATCCTTTCCAGGGATTAATAATCTCACAGATGATTTTAAGTATTCAACTTCCTTTCACCATCTTTTTACAGGTATATCTTACTTCCTCTGAAAAAGTCATGGGAAAATATAAGAATACATTATTTTCCAGAATGATTCTTTATTCATTAGGCATTATTGTTACCTTGTTGAATCTAGCTTTGTTTGTAAGTTTATTTTAAAAGACTTGTAAAAAAATAAAATAAAAATCAAAGACAAAATTAATTGGCTATTTTTGTAGAAATAGAAAGTCTAATCATATCCGGGGAAAATATATATGCACACTATCAGTAAAGAATTTCATTTTTCGGCTAGTCATCAATTGTTTGGTTTGATGAATGGGCATCCATGTGGTCGGGTTCATGGACATAATTATACGCTAAAGATATTTCTAAAAGGAGAACCGAATAAAGATGGTTTTGTGCAGGATTATAATGATTTAAAACCAATTTCAGACTGGGTGGATAATACGCTTGATCATAGACATTTGAATGAAGTGTTTGATTTTCAGACTTCAGTTGAAAATATGACTAAATATATTTTCGATTTATTTAAACCACAATTTCCATTGCTGGTAGCAGTTGAAATGAGCGAAACTCCTAAAACAAATTGTCGATATGAAGAGTAGTTCTGCTGAAATCAGCCTCAATGTTGTTGAGATTTTTCAATCTATCCAGGGCGAAGGAGCAAATGTAGGTCGATCAGCCATATTTATCAGACTGTCGAGTTGCAATAAAGCCTGTTGGTATTGCGATACTGACTGGAGTAAAGGAGATTCTATGTCTGTTTCACAAATATTGGACGAAGTAAAGAAGTATTCTAAATCGAATGAATATCCAAATAATTTGATTATTTGGACTGGGGGAGAACCAACCTTACAACTTACAAATGAAGTTTTGGATTATTTCTCTGAATATTATAATTGTATTGAAACAAATGGAACGAATCCGGTTCCATCTAAAATTCAATATATTTCTTGTAGTCCGAAAGTTAGTCCGGAAATTTTGAAGGTGAATTTTGAACGCGTCAATGAATTGCGTTATCCGATTAGTGTAGGAGATTTACTACCAGATATCTCAGAATTGCCTGAAGCTGATAATTATTTTGTCAGTCCTGTTTTTTTAGGCGAAGAAAAGAGAAGATTTCAACAAGTAGATGAAAATGTGAAATATGCCATAGATTTTGTGAGTATGAATCCTAAATGGAGACTTTCCTTACAGTTGCACAAACTTTTAAATATTCCCTGAAAGGTTATTTTTTCCAACGTTTTAATTCTGTATAGAGTCGTTGAATCGGCAATCCCATTACATTAAAATAAGACCCTTCAATGTATTCAACGCCGATATAACCAATCCATTCCTGAACTCCATAGGATCCGGCTTTGTCATAAGGTTCAAAATTTTGAAGATAATATTCAATTTCCTCAGGAATTAATCTGGCGAACCTCACTTCTGAAATGACATGAAATGTTTTTCGTTTATATAAAGTACTTATACATACTCCGGTTATAACTTGATGAGTTTTTCCCGATAAAGCTTTAAGCATCCTTGTAGCATCTGCTTTATCGGTTGGTTTTCCAAATACACGACCTTCGTGCCATACAATAGTGTCAGCAGTAATAAGTAGAGTGTTTTCATTCATTGAGTCAAGAAACGCATCTGCTTTTTTTTCAGCTAAATACATTGGAATATCAACTCCAACAAGTTGAGATGGATATGTTTCTTCCACATCGATAACCTTTACTTCAAAATGTATGTTCAATCCATTTAAAAGCTCCTGACGACGAGGCGATTGAGAACCCAGAATTATTTGAAAATTGGTGAGGTTAGAAAGCATCTATATCAATTGAGAATTTAGAATATGAAAATCAAAATCATTAGGTAAACAGTTTAGAAAAAGAACAGTTCATTAATTTTCATAGAATTAATGCTATTGAACTATAAATAAATTAAATATACTTATTCCATGCTCTTTTGCCTGCAAATAATAGAATACAAAACAATATAAAACTCCGGATAACATGATGAATTTCGATAAGGTAGATGCCTGATGAAATTCTTTCGGAGTTTTAGATATGTAAATCAAATAGCTCAGAACTACAAATGGTAAAGCTAATCCAAAAATTATATATCTTAAAGTTAGTGTTCCTTCAAAGTGAATCAATAATAGGTCTGCCAGAAAAAGGCATGAAACTGTTATTATTATAAGGCTGTATAAAAATAGTTTTGTTTTATTTATACCCCATTTTATAGGCATTGTGCGACATTCCATTTCACGATCACCTTTTTCATCTTCCATATCCTTAATTATTTCACGAATCCAAGTACACAGGAATGAAAAGAGTGCAAATCCACCAATCCACCCATAAAATAACCTGGGAATAGGTGTTTCAAAAATCAATTCTCCATATTCTTTTTGAAGAAAAGCAAGTTGTGTTATTCCAACAATTAAAACAGAGATAGCAACTATAAATGATACAACGAGATTTCCAATAATAAATTGCCTTTTATAACTGGCTGAATAAAACCATAATAATCCTGGAATTACTATAAAAATGAATGCCAGAGTAAAACTTCGGGCAAAATAGGCAAGCAATATACCGCAGAACACGCCAATACCGGTTAGAATCTGGTGCAATAACATGGCAGCAGGTCTTGATATTTCATTACCAACAACCTGCCTGTTGGATTTGTTAATAGCATCAATCTTTATATCGAAATAATCATTTAAAACATATCCTCCGGCTGCTATAAAAACTGATGCTGCTATAAGTAAACTCAACATCCACATTTCCATTGAAACATCGAAGCCGTGAACCTGTAGTATAGGTATCAGCACAACCTGTCGCATAAGAAATTGTACTAATGCAATAAACAGCAGATTTGGAAGTCGAATAAGCTTTAAATAGTTTATCATAAGAAATGAATAAGCAATTTTATTATTTATGCTTGGAAAATGTTAGCTACCCTTATGTCTTGAGTGTATTTCCTTAGAAAGAATACTGTATATCTTACTAATTTCAGGAGTTTTGTTCAGCATGTGGAGATGCCGGGCAATGGTGGTTTCATCAAAGCGAACCGCAGGACCCGTTTGAGCATCGAATGGACTCAATGTTTTAATTTTCTCAGCAGTTTCAGCAATAAGTGGTTGTATTATTTCGAATTGGATATCCGAATCATCTAAAATCTGAGAAGCAATATCATACATGTAATTTGTAAAATTGCATGCAAATACAGCTGCTAAATGTAGCTTTTTACGTTGTTCAGAATTAACCGTGTATATCTTATCAGTCAGTAATTTTGCTAAATCATATAAAATTTGTTGTACTTCAGCTTCACAAGCTTCAATACATATTGGGATATTACTAAAATCAACTGTCTTTTGAATTGAAAAAGACTGAAGTGGATAGAAAACGCCGTATCGGCTTGTAAAACCTTCGAAATCGCTCATTGGAATACTTCCTGCTGTGTGTACATGAACGCCATTCGGAATTTCCATTTTTCTTAAAACAGTTTTCAATGCCGAATCTTTCAAAGCATAAATATAGATGTCGGCATCCATATATAAATCTTCAATATCATCGATGTAGGTAGTTCCTAATTTATCTGCCAGGTTTCTGGCATTTTCAGAATTTCTACTAAATACCTGTTTAATAACAATTCCTTTAGATTGAAGAGCTAAACCTAAATGTGTAGCGACACTTCCTGAACCAATTAATACAATTTCCATAGTTTTAAATTTAGTTGATATTTAACGCTAAATTAATAATAGAAAAAGCGATTTCAACATTACTTTTTCTTACCAAAAACCATAATAGCACCAGCAAGTATAAGCAGAACGGGCCAAATAAAGTCTGATATATGCCTTGTGAGTTGAATAATATCAGATAATCTGAAAAGTAGTCCGACGACAATTAAAACAATTCCTATATTCTTGTTACTATGGCAAAATAGAAAAATTACTCCCATAATTAATGGGTAATTTTTAAAGTCGAAAACATACGGCTCAAATTCGGAGGGAAGGATATGAATTTGCTTTAATAAAAACAAACATCCAAAAACAAGCAAAGTCACACCCCATGCTAATCGGTTATCCTTTTTTGCAGACATAAAATATTGAATTATATGTTATTAGAACTTTTCAGTATGAATTTTATCTATAGATAACTTACTCTCATCGTATGGTTTCCTTTCTTCATTAGGATAACCGATAGAAATGATACAGAGTACTGCAAAATGTTCAGGAATATTTAATAAATTCCGAATGTAAGATTCAGTAGTTGTTTCATCATCTTTATTTCTACCATAAATCTGAATCCAACAACTTCCCAATCCTAAATCCTGTACTTGCAATTGCATAAGAATAGCTGCTATAGAAGCATCTTCCATCCAAACGTCGGTTTTGGTTGTATCGGCAGTAACAATAATTCCAAGTGGTGATTCAGCCAGAAACTGTGAGCCATGTGGACGACAATCGGATAGTTTTTGAAGAGTTTCATAGCTCTGAACAACGATAAACTCCCAGGGATTACTTCGTTTGGATGCCGGTGACATCAAAGCAGCTTTAGTAATCAAATCAATTTTATCTTGTTCCACAGCTTTTGGCAAATACTTCCGTATGCTGCGTCTGTTTTTTAGTAAGTCGAAGAAAGAATTCATTTAGGTTTTATTTATTTGAGAAAATTATTGTTTGGCATTTTTTTCAACAAGATAAGTAATGATGCTATTGGGCTTCAAAATGCCAATAAGTCTCTTGAAAGGCAATGTTACTTCTGTTTGACCAAGATAATATGGTGCAATTTCGTATGGATTAAAAACATAGTTTATCCCTTCGTCGGTAATATAGAAATTTCCATTAGGCTTTATCGAATCCGTCCAATAGTCGGTATCTTCTAAATTGAGAATCGGCTCTGAATTTTTTTCATCTTTATATTCTTTACTTTCTTCAATAATACGTTTTTTAATGAGCTTGATTAATTCAGGTGCATAATTGGATTTAAACAAGTCTTTTTCGGTAATTAAATTACCTGTTTTAAGGTCGAAATTATAATAGTTTCGGGTTTCAAGTCCATGTGCTCCCCCCATGTTGATATATCTTTCAATACCATAAACATATATTTTTTTATCGCTTAGTAAACTAAAACCAGACAATGTATGTTCATTATTAAACGAATATCTGTTTGTACTATCCAATTCCTCTAATAAGGGTTGGTTGTTTTCTTTATATTCTGTAACAAGTTCTTTACTAAACAACAGAACGATAGAATCATTAGGGCGCGAAACGTATTCCTCTCCAAACAGATTTGTGATGATAACTCCACGAATTGATTTTAGCACTTCTTTGTTGGTAAAGGCAAACGGAATTTCAACTTCAAGGTCCACACTCAAAGCACCTTTTGTCGTGTCTTTGGATAGATAGTACTTTTTTACAAAGTCCTTTTCTTCGGTTTTAATTGTTTTTTGTGTACACGAGAAAAACATAGCTGCTGTTAAAACACTCAACAACAATAGTATAGGTTGCTTTTTCATAATCGGAAACGTTTAATAAATTACGGAACAAATTTACAATATAAAAGCTGATTATTTCAAAAAAATAAAAAAAAGTTTCAATGCTGTTCTTGAAATTTCCTATCTTTGCACTTAATATGAAGACTGTAATTTTAAAATATATATTTACATATTTATCCGTAGCTTACTTCTTAGTGGGCGGAACGGGTTTTAATGTGGTAAATTATGGTTGTCAGTCTTGTAAAAATGAAGGAATTGAAATGGTAGCAGCAGATTCCTGCTTTGCCATTCATCATAATGTACGTCAAACAAGTTTAGAAAAACAACACTCCGATTTATATTGCGCAGATATTAACAAGCATCTTGAAGATTGTCAATTTATGCGTTTAAATACCGATATTCCATCGTTTCAGGGAATGAATAAGTTGCTCATAGAACAAATTAATATGGTATATTTGTTCAATACTTTATACAACTTTTTTACCGAAAAGACTGAATTGTCTAATCCAATCGATATTCCTACTTCCGAAAATTATCTTTCCATGTCCGGACGTTCAATCCTGACATTCCACGCTGTTCTGATTATTTGATTATACATTTGATTGTGTATAAGCAAGCAATTCATTTGTTTGCTGTTTTTCGTTGTGTCAACACAACTAATTTTAACATCATTGTATTATTAAATTATTACATCATATTATGATAGAACGTATCATTCATTTTTCGATAAAAAATAAGTTTATTATAGGCTTATTTGTAGTTGCACTAATTGGTTGGGGGACGTATTCGCTCACCCAATTGCCGATTGATGCAACACCTGATATAACCAACAATCAGGTGCAGGTTATTGCACTTGCTCCATCGTTGGCTGTGCAGGAAGTTGAGAGCTCTATTACCGCACCTGTTGAAGTAGCTATTGCCAATATTCCTGATATTATTGAGCTTCGCTCCATTTCCCGATTGGGATTGTCGGTAATTACCGTTGTATTTAAAGACAATGTTGATGTTTACTGGGCCAGGCAACAGATGAGCGAACGGCTCAAAGAAGCCGAGGATATAATTCCGGCGGGGCTTGCTAAAATTGAACTGGCTCCTATTTCTACCGGATTGGGCGAAATATATCAATATCGCCTTGCTGTAGATAAAGGATTTGAACATAAATATAATCCTATGGAATTGCGTACTATTCAGGATTGGGTAGTACGAAGAGAAATGTTGGGTACTGCTGGTGTAGCCGATATTAATAGTTACGGCGGTTTTGTGAAACAATACGAAATTGCGGTAAACCCTGAAAGACTTAAGGGAATGAATCTGACCCTTTCTGATATTTTTGATGCACTCGAAAAAAACAATGAGAATACAGGAAGTGCATATATTGACAAAAAGCCAACAGCCTATTTTATTCGTGGCATCGGACTGGTAAAATCGTTGGAAGATATTGAGAAAATTGTAGTCAAAATCAACCCTTCCGGTATGCCTGTTTTGATAAGGGATGTTGCAACAGTTCAGTATGGTAGCGCAATCCGTTATGGTGCATTTGTGGTAGATACAACCGAAGCTGTTGGCGGTGTGGTAATGATGCTTAAAGGAGCCAACGCCAATGAAGTTACACGAAATGTTGAAACCCGTATAGAATCTATTCAAAAATCTTTGCCACAAGGAATTAAGATTGAACCTTTTTTGAATCGGTCAGATCTTGTTGATCGTGCTATTAGTACGGTTTCACGAAACCTGATTGAGGGAGCATTAATTGTAATCTTCATTTTAATTTTATTCCTGGGCAACTTTAGAGCCGGGTTAATTGTAGCTTCTGTGATTCCACTTTCCATGCTTTTTGCCATATCCATGATGAATTTCTTTGGCGTATCGGGTAATCTAATGAGTCTTGGTGCTATTGATTTTGGTCTGATAGTGGATGGTGCAGTAATTATTGTGGAAAGTGTAGTGCATAGAATAACTATGAGCAAAACTCACCATCAGGGAATAGCCATACTTTCACAGCCTGAAATGGACGAAACAGTATTTGAGTCGGCTAAACGGATGATGAGTTCGGCAACATTCGGACAAATTATTATTCTGATTGTTTATGTACCGATTATGGCTCTGGTAGGCATAGAAGGTAAAATGTTTCGCCCAATGGCGCAAGTAGTGGCTTTTGCATTAATTGGAGCAACTATTCTTTCACTTACCTATGTACCAATGGCTTCAGCATTGTTCTTGAGTAAAAGTACTGAACACAAGCCAAATTTATCAGATAAAATGATGGATTGGTTTCATAAAATATTTAATCCGGCTATTCGGTTTGCTTTAAAACGAAAACTGCTTGTGTCTGTTTCGGCAATAATACTTTTTGTAATTAGCTTATTTATTTTTAATAACTTAGGTGGCGAGTTTATTCCTCAGTTGGAAGAAGGTGATCTGGCGGCTGGTGTAATTACTTTGCAGGGTGGTTCCCTTTCAAATACTGTTGAACAAGTTCAGAAAGCAAACAAAATACTGCTCAACAGCTTTCCGGAAATAAAACACACCGTTTGTAAGATTGGTGCAGGTGAAATACCTACCGATCCTACGCCCATGGAAACAGGTGACTACATCATTACCTTAAAAGATAAAAGCGAATGGACTTCGGCAAAAACCCGTGAGGAACTGGTGGCAAAAATGGAAGAAGCATTAATTCCGCTGGCAGGTGTAAAATTCGAGTTTCAACAGCCGATTCAAATGCGTACCAATGAGTTACTTTCCGGATCAAAACAGGATATTGCAATAAAGATATTTGGCGACGACCTGAATACATTAGCTGATAAGGCTTCGCAAGTGGAAAAAATTATTCGTAAAGTTCAAGGCGTTGGAGATATCAACGTAGAGAAAGTAACCGGACTTGCTCAGATTCAGGTTGAATATAACCGCGACAGGTTGGCGCAATACGGTCTTTCGATTGAAGAAGTAAACCGGGTATTGCGCACAGCCTTTGCCGGAAGTCAGGCAGGGGTTGTTTTTGACGAAGAGAAACGTTTTGGGATGGTGGTTAGACTGGATAAAGATTACCGTCAGAATCTGGACGATGTCAAAAATCTTTCGATTGCTTTGCCCAATGGTGGACAGATTCCTTTTGAACAAATTGCCAGTATAGAAATTAAATCGGGACCGGCACAAGTATCGCGTGAAGATGCTAAACGCCGTATAACCATTGGTTTTAATGTGCGTAACAGAGATGTACAAAGTGTTATAGCCGACGTAACAAAACAAATTGATTCCAACGTGAAACTACCGACAGGCTATTATGTAAAGTATGGCGGTCAGTTCGAAAATCTTCAGGCTGCTAAGGCACGACTGGCCATTGCTGTTCCGGTGGCACTGTTGCTGATATTTGTACTGTTATTCTTTACGTTCCATTCCGTAAAACAGGCTTTGTTAATCTATACTGCTGTGCCTATGTCGCTTATTGGTGGTGTTTTAGCGCTTTGGTTGCGAGGTATGAATTTCTCCATTTCCGCAGGAGTTGGTTTTATTGCTTTGTTTGGTATTGCGGTGCTTAATGGTATTGTACTTATTTCCGAATTCAATCGACTTGAAAAAGGTGGAATTTCTGACATTACTGAGCGTGTATTGAAAGGATTGCATACCCGTTTGCGCCCGGTAATTATGACTGCTGCTGTGGCTTCGTTGGGTTTCCTGCCTATGGCTTTATCTACTTCGGCGGGTGCTGAAGTTCAAAAACCACTGGCAACAGTAGTTATTGGTGGATTAATAACAGCCACCTTGCTGACATTAATTGTTTTGCCCATTTTCTACATTTTCTTTTCTACAGATTCTTTTAAGAAACTATTTAAGCGCAAATCAGGAATAACTACATTGCTTATTCTTTTGTTATTAGGCGCAACAACTACCAATGCTCAACAATCAAAAAAAATAAATCTAAAACAAGCCATTCAACTGGCATTGGATAGTAATTTGACGGTTCGTGCATCGGTTTATTCTGTTGATGTTCAAAAAGCATTGAAAGGTGCAGCCCTGGATATTCCTAAAACATCGATTGAGGGTCAATTTGGACAATTTAATTCTTATTCTAAAGATAATAGTTTTACCGTTTCCCAGTCTTTTGCTTTTCCCACGGTGTATGCCAATCAACATAAACTGGCAAGCGCGAATGCAAAGAGTAGTGAATGGGAATTGAAAACTTCACAGCTCGAAATTGCCACGCAGGTGAAACAGGCTTATTGGCAATTGGCTTATTTGCACTCAAAACAGAAGCTATTTATCTGGCAAGATAGTTTGTATTCAGGTTTTCAACGTGCAGCTGATTTGCGATTGAAAACAGGAGAAACAAACCGATTGGAAATGCTGACAGCCCGTTCGCAAAGCATGGAAGTGCACAACCAATTGCAACAAGTAAATGCTGACATGCAGATATTTAATCAGAAACTGCAAGTGCTTTTAAATTCCAACGAGCCTGTGTTTCCAGCTGATACTATATTACAACGAACGGATTTTTTGCCCGATAGCAAAGGCTCTGCAATTTCAGCAAACCCTCAATTGGGCTTGTCGGAGCAACAAATTGAGTTATCGCGCATAGAAACAAAACTGGAAAAAAGCAAGCTGTTGCCTGATTTAAGTATAGGTTATTTCACTCAGACAATACGTGGCGAGCAAACAGTAAACGGTTTTCCACGTACCTTTGGTTCTGCCGACCGCTTTACGGGTATTCAGGCTGGCATTGCTGTTCCGCTGTGGTTCGGTTCTAATGTGGCCAAAATTAAGACTGCTAAACTGAAGGAAAAAGTGACACGATTTAATGCTGAGAGTTATTCAAAATCGCTTTCGGGAAGTTATAATACATTGCTGGGCGAATATGCAAAGTACAACAACAGTTTAAGTTATTACGAGAAACAAGCCGTTCCGGAAGCTGATTTGATTATAGATCAGGCAACCAAGAGCTATAAAGCCGGCGCCATTGATTATTTGGATTATATCCAAAGTTTAAGTAGGGCTTTGAGTATAAAACAAAATTATCTTGATGCTTTGAATAATTACAATCAAACCATCGTTTCAATTGAATTTATTACGGGTAAATTATTTTAAAACAACAACATTATGACAAAATATAATTTCAAATCAATCATCTTAATCTCAGCTTTGGCACTGGTTTTTGTGTCATGTGGCAAAGCTAAAAAGACTGAAATCAAAGAAGAAGTTTTACCGGAAAATATCGTTGAACTACGAGACGACCAGATAAAGCTTGCCAATATCGAAACAGGTAAAATTGAATTGCGGTCGATGAGCGGTACTCTAAAGGTAAGCGGTACTGTGTCAGTTGCACCGCAAAATTTAGCAACTGTTAGTATGCCTATGGGTGGATTTATAAAAAGCACTAACCTGATACCTGGTAATACTGTTCGAAAAGGGCAAACATTGGCAATAATCGAGAATCAGGAATTTATTGATATGCAACAGAATTACCTGGAAGCTAAAAATAAACTGGAATATGCTCAAGCTGAGTATATACGGCACAAAGAGCTTTACAAAGACGATGTTTATTCTCAAAAAAATCTTCAGCAAGTCACTACGGATTATAAAAATTTAAAATCATTGGTTAGTGCTTTCAAACAAAAACTTGAATTAATCGGTATTAATCCGGCAAAACTTACTGAAGATAGAATTAGTCGTTCTGTGGCTTTGACATCACCCATTTCGGGGTATGTAAAAGCAGTAAATATCAGCATTGGTAAGTCAGTATCTTCGTCGGATGTACTGTTTGAGATTGTAAACAGTGATAAGCTTTTTCTCGAACTTACGTTGTTCGAAAAAGATGCTGATAAGGTTGCTGCCGGTGAAAAAATTCGCTTTTACATCAATAACGAAACAGAACAACACGATGCCGTTATTTACCAAACCGGGAAATCTATAAATAACGATAAAACCTATAAGGTGTATGCAAATGTAGTAGGTCGTTGTAAAAATATGCTTCCCGGAATGTATGTAAATGCTGTTATTCAGGATAAAAGTAATCAGGTAACAGCTTTACCTACCGAATCCATAGTTAGTTTTGAAGATAAAGATTATATCTTTGTAATTGAAAAAAGCAAGACGGAAAACGGAAAAGCGATGACTGAATACCGGATGATTGAAGTTCGGAAAGGAGTTACCGAAAATGGATATACCGGAATTAATTTGCCCGAAGACTTCAACCTAAATACTACCAAAGTTGTTGTGAAAGGTGCATACAACCTGCTTTCAGCTAAGAAGAATGCGGGCGAAATGAGCTGTTGATAAAGCAGAACAGGTTAGTAACTTGTCGAGCGGACTTTGTAACTTGTTGAGTTGGCATTGTAATCTGTTGAGACGACCATGTAACTTGTTGAGTAGGCTTTGTAAATTGTTGAGTTGGCATTGTAATCTGTTGAGACAACATTGTAACTTGTCGAGACGACTTTGTAACTTGTTGAGTAGGCTTTGTAATCTGTTGAGCGGACTTTGTAACTTGTCGAGCAGACTTTGTAAGTTGTTGAGACAGCATTGTAACTTGTCGAGCAGACTTTGTGTTCTGCTTAATTGAATGATCTTTTTCTCAGAAAACAGAAATACAGATACACATTCTTGTGATTTGGTTCCATTTATATGTAACTTTATATAGCAGTAAAAATAATGAAAATATTACTTTCTATCGGTCTGTTTCTCTTGGCCGGACTTTGCGAAATAGGTGGTGGCTATCTCGTTTGGCTATGGCTACGCGAAGATAAACCCTGGTGGGTTGGCGTTCTGGGCGGAATAATTCTGATAGCTTACGGAGTTGTAGCCACTTTGCAAACCGAAAACTTTGGCAGGGTTTATGCAGCTTATGGTGGAATCTTTATTGCAATGGCTATTCTCTGGGGGTGGAAAGTGGATGGAGTTATTCCCGATCGCTATGATTTAGTAGGTGGAGCGATCGCCCTGTTAGGTATGGGCATAATTATGTTTGCACCCCGACCTTAGTATCTAACATCAAATATATAGAACGGTTAATAAACTGAAAATGTGTTTGGCTATTCTATTATAGTTGGATAAATTCTATAAATTTGTGGATGAAAATTCAACTTTTATCAAATAAATATTTTCAAAATTAATTAAGTACAATTAAACTATTAGTAAAATGAAAAAGAACATTGCTATCTTATCAATTATCGCAATTTTTGCTGCTACAGCTACTATTTCAGCTCAAACTGCTCCTGCTAAAACAGAAAAGGCTAAAACAGAAGCAAAAGCTTGTTGCAAAGATAAAAAGGCTGATGCAAAATGTGCTAAAGCTGACGGAAAAGCTTGCTGCAAAGACAAAAAAGCCGATGCTAAATGTTGTAAAGACAAAAAAGCTGCTGATGTGAAAAAATAATTTTCAAATCATTCATTCTAAAAAGGTCTCAATCTATTTTTTGATTGGGACCTTTTTGAATGAAAACGGTTAGAAATCTGTTTCGGTTTGTTTCTTTAGCAGTTCTTTGGTAGAAAGCATTCCACAAGCAGCAAATATATCTTCTCCACGTGAAGCCCTGATAGTTACGGTAAGCCCTTTGGCTTTAAGGCGGTTTTGAAATGTTATAATATCATCGTTGGATGTTCCTTCTAAAGGCGTATCAGGAATAGGGTGGAAGCGAATAAGATTTATCCGGCATTTGACGCCATTCAGCAGGCGCACCAGTTCGTTGGCATGCCGGGGTGTATCATTTACGCCTTTAAACATAATGTATTCGAACGAAACACGTCGTTGACTGCCTAACTCCCAACGACGTATCTGATTAATTACTTCGGTAATGGGATACACGCTTTGAATGGGCATAATTTCGCGCCGCTCATCGTCGAAAGGCGAGTGAAGACTTACCGCCAAATGCGCCCGGCTTTTTTCCAGAAAAGTCATCATTGCCGGAATAATGCCTATGGTGGATACGGTTATACGTTTCGGACTCCAATCGTAACCCCAGGGTGCAGTCATAACTTCAATACTATCGAGCACCGCTTCCACATTATCCATCGGTTCGCCCATACCCATATACACAATGTTGGTCAGTTTTTCAAACTCGGGCAACGATTGTATCTGGTTGAGAATTTCGCCCGCCGAGAGGTTTCCCTGAAAGCCCTGTTTGCCGGTCATACAAAACAGACAACCCATTTTGCAACCTATTTGAGTAGAGACACACAAAGTGGCACGGTCATTATCAGGAATATAAGCTGCTTCGATAAACTTCTGTACCTGTGTAGGATATAAATATTTTTTTGTACCATCGGTTGAGGTCTGTACTCTGGATGAAGGAACAAGCTTAATGCTATATTCATTCCCTAACTTCTCACGGGCTTGTTTAGACAGGTTTGTCATCAAAGCCAGATCAGTCACATGCTTTTTATACATCCAGTCAGTCAGTTGCGAAGCCGTAAATGCCGGCAATCCAAGTGAAAGTACTTCCTTCTTTAATTGTGGAAGCGTTAAGCCAAAAAGATTTTTATGAGAATGCGTATTCATTGTAAATGATAATTATTGTTGATATGATTTATTAACTCCGAAGGAGTTAAATATGCATAACCCCCAGTGAAGCATGCGAAACTGGGGGATGTGAATAACCCAGCATCTACAACCCCGAAGTGGGTTGAACATCAATGTCATAATAACATTCAACCCACTTCGGGGTTGTGTATCTGAGGGTGTTATCATCCCCTGGTTTCGCATGCTTCACCAGGGGTTATTCACATTAAACCCTTACAGGGTTTTTGATCTCAAATATCAAAAATAGGTTTCGGAAATAATATTCCTGAACGGTACACCTTTATCAATCAAAATATCCCGTACCTGTACCACCATTTCTGCACTTCCGCATAGATAATATTGAATCTTTGTAGATAAATTGGTTTGATTGCCAAGCCATTCTGTCAACCTTCCCCGAAAATAACGTGTTTCTTCCTGCTGTGAACAACAACGTATATATCTGCTGTTTAATAAAGGCTCAAGTTCAGCCGAATAATAAAAGTTTGCATCTGCTCGTCCACCGTGTATCAACGTTTTATTTAATCCCAGCCCCGAACGCACCATAGAAACAAAAGGCGCAACACCTGTTCCGGCAGCTATCCAGACTGCTTCCTGCTTGTTGCATTGAAAAGTGCCAAAAGGCTCTGAAACATAGATAGTATCACCGGCTTTGAGATTCGACAGTAAAGGGGTTAGTTGTCCGTCGGGTCTTTCGTCGAACAGAATCTCAACATTTGTATCATACTCACCACTGGCTATGCTGTATAAACGCGGTTGACCATCAGGAACTAAATCAATGGCAACAACCTGTCCGGCACGGAACGCGAAGTCACGGGCGAAAGATAAAATATAAACATCATCGGCAATAGCTATCACCGATATTACTTGTTTCTTGGATAAAGTACGGGAATTCGTCACAAAGTTTAGCAGGATATTCAGTTTATACAATTTTTTAAAGCTGAAACCTAAACAAGTCAACGGGTTGATTGTTCAAAATAGGAGAGAGGAGTGAAATGTATTATTTATTTTAAGCATATGGAAAAACAAGGAGCATCTGTAGTTATTACTCATCAAATTATTGCCGGAAAACATAACGAATACGAAAACTGGTTGAACGAAATAGGTCCGGTATGCAAAAATGCTGTTGGTCACTTAGACTGGCAAATCATTCGGCCTATTCCTACGTTGACATCAACCTTCACGGTTATCATTCGTTTTGATTCAACAGAACATCTGAAGGATTGGATGAATTCTTTGGATAGAATGCGCTTAATTGAGAAAGTGCAACCGTTACTCGATAAGGGTGATAACTATTTTATAAGTAGTGGCCTGGATTTTTTATTCACTCCACTAAAATCAACAACAAAAACTCCCAGGCGTTGGAAACAATATCTGGTAACATGGTCTGCCATCTATCCCTTGTCCCTGGGCATTCCCTTAATTATATTACCGCTCCTGAGAATTTGTGGTATTCCTCAATATCGATATACCGATTCATTATTTATTACAGGAACAGTAGTATTGCTGATGGTTTATTTAGTTATGCCTCAATACACAAAACTGATAAAGAAATGGCTTTATAAATAAATCAACCAATGGTAAGAACCTGGGGGAGAATAAATTATTTCGTAAGTTTATCGAGTGTTTGCGCAATCCGTTCCACTTTCTGGTCGTCTTTCTTAGCAGAGTAAATCCAGTCAATTATGCTTTTTTGTTCTGCTTCAGATAATTTCCGGAAGTTTTGATAAGCCGTAGGCTCATCGTTGAGGCAAAGAAGAAAATCTTCAGGAACAACAGTTGGCAGTTCCTCTGAATACAGAATAATATGCACCCAATCACCTTCTTGTTTACCTATTTTCTTACGGATTTCCGCTTTTACAGGCAAAAACAAGCTTCCGTTGCCCATTGGCATCAGGTGATAATTGGCAATTTCATATCCGTCAATGCTTCCACGCAATTTCACCCAACCAAACCACGCATGCTTATCCTGCTCTATTTCAGGGATAGTTGCAAATGTCCAACCTCCTTTGCCCGGATATTTCTGAAGCAGATAGTCCTGATCTACTAATGGCTTTTGCGGAGTGATTGATTCCATGTTTACTAATGGTTAATTGTAAATGATAAACGGTTAACTATCCATCATTTATCATTTATAATTGATCATTTACAATTAAATTCCACTACTTCTGTTGTTTTGTCCGTTACTCTAAAGCGGTTATCCATCCGTTGTCCCACTATCCATACAATGTCATCACCCGAAACAATCAACCAACTTTGCTCTTTTTCTATCAGACTCAGTTTATTATTAATAAAGAAATCACTTACTTTTTTTTGCTGCTTCATTCCAAAAGGGTAGAAAATGTCGCCTTCACGCCATCGACGAAGTTGAAGCGGAAAGATCAGTTTAGAAGCGTCAACATGCACACAATCTGATGATTTTGATATTCTAAAATCATTTGTAACTGTTATACTTCTCAAGCGCATACGAAAAGGTTGATCTATTTCGGCATCGGAAAGGGTGATATAATATTCATCAACAGAGCTTTCTTCTTTCTTATTAATGATAAGATACTTTCGGTCTTTAAGTAGCCTGTGCGTATCGGAATAAAAATTTTTACCGGATTCAGCATCCAGATTATCAGTTATTTGTTCTATCAACGCCGGACTAAAACCAAACGGATGTAATATTTCATACATAACCGTCGGAATATGCACCTGTTGTTTAATAAGTTCGATATTCATTTTTGTCAAACCATCAGTTGTTTCTACAATTTTCTTTTGTATTTTATCAATGGCTTGCTGATAAATAGCCAGGTTTCCTTCAAATCGTTGCAATGAATCATACAAAGTATGGCGTAACGATGGATTTATTTCTTCCAGCAAAGGAAGTACTTCATTCCTAAACTTATTGCGTTGATAATCGATGGTGGCATTCGTTGAGTCTTCAACATGGTCCAAATCGTATCTGATAAGGTAAGTTTCCAGTTCTAAACGAGTACAGCAGAGTAGGGGACGAACTACCTTTTTATTTCGGGGTTGAATACCTGTTAAACCTCTCAATCCTGTTCCTCGAACAAGATTCATAAGCATAGTTTCAATACTATCATCGGCATGATGAGCCACTGCAATGGCTTGAGCATCTAGCTTTTGAAGCAAATCATTAAACCAGTTGTAACGTAAATCGCGAGCCGCCATTTCAATAGATATTCCATGTTGTTCAGCATACTTAGATGTCTCAAAATCAATATGGTAATAAGGCAACTTCATTGATTTTAATAATTCGCGAACAAACTCTTCATCTCGGTTTGACTCTTCCATTCTCAAATGAAAGTTACAATGAGCTATAACACATTCGTAACCAAGCGAATGAAGTATATGCAAAAGTACCACCGAGTCGGTTCCACCACTCACTCCAACAATAACTCTGGCTTTTGGAGTCAGCAATTGTTGATTTTGAATATAAGATTCTACTTTTTGTTGCATAAAATGTTCGATTTGAAGTATCTTTGTACTTGAAAAATGCTATGGACAAAGGTATTCATTTTTTCGTAGATATAGAGAATTACAGTGTAAAAACCCATACTGATATTTAAACTCAAAATTCACAAGTACGAATGAAAACCATACATATATCTTTCTTTTCCAGAATGGTATAAAATAACAAACTATTGATTAATTACCAATAACTTATCATTTCACAGTTATTCCCTTTCCGGGACTTTGTGTAATTTTAATTATGAACTACGCACAAACTATACAGTATCTTTACGACCGCCTTCCGGTATTTCATCACGTTGGAAGCTCTGCTTACAAACCCGGACTTGACAATACCATTCGGTTAATGAATGCGTTGGAGAATCCACATACCCGCTATCGCACTATTCATGTTGCCGGAACAAACGGAAAAGGATCTGTATCTCACATGCTTGCTGCCGTATTGCAACAAGCAGGTTATAAAGTAGGACTATATACCTCCCCGCATTTGGTTGATTTCAGAGAACGCATTCGCATTAATGGTAACATGATTGAACAGCAATATGTTATTGATTTTGTGGAAAAATATCATACTGTATTTAGCGATGTCGAGCCATCTTTTTTCGAAGCCACTATGGCTATGGCATTTAACTACTTTGCTGATAGCAAAGTAGATATTGCCGTAATAGAAGTGGGTCTGGGAGGAAGGCTTGACAGCACCAACATTATTCAACCTGAATTGTCTGTAATTACCAATATCAGCTTCGATCATGTTGGCTTTTTAGGCGACACGCTGGAAAAAATAGCTTTTGAAAAGGCAGGAATCATTAAGCCGAATACACCCGTTGTGATAGGCGAAGCACTTTCTGAAACTCGTCCTGCATTTGAAACAAAAGCAAAAAAGGAAAATGCCGCCATCTATTTTGCAGAAGAGAGAGTAATCGTTTCTTTCATTAATTATGAAAATGGAAAAATGCGTGTAAATACATCTGATAATAAGTCATTTGTAGTAGGTCTGAGCGGATTATATCAATTGAAAAATATTGCTACAGTACTTACTGCTATTGAACAATTAAACAGGCTCAATATAAATATAAATGAAAGTTCTATAGCACAAGGTTTGAAAATGGTAACCGAAATAACCGGACTACAAGGTCGTTGGCAGGTATTGCAGCAACAGCCTGTCATAGTGGCTGACACAGGGCATAATGTGGGTGGTATTCAGTTCATAGTACTTCAACTTAAAGAACAAAACTACAAAACACTGCGGATAGTTATTGGCATGGTTAATGATAAAGATATTTCGTCTGTATTGGCTCTGTTACCTAAAGAAGCTGTTTATTACTTCACTCAGGCTAATATTATTCGTGCTCTTGAAGCTGAAGATTTATTAAATAAAGCTAAAAGTTACGGTTTAAGTGGGAATGCTTATCATACAGTAAAACAAGCTCTTCAAACAGCAATAAGCGATGCGGAAAAAGATGATTTCATATTTATCGGCGGCAGCAATTTCGTGGTTGGCGAAGCATTAGCCGAAGTTCAATTTAAATAGTACAATTACAATATATTTCTCATAATGAAAATATCAAAGGCGGAAGCAAAATACTCAGGTCAAATTATTCTAATCTGGACTTTCATTAATTTAATATTCAACGCATTCGGGTTACTTATTACAAAGTTATTAGACAAAGCGGGATATAGTCCCATGGAGAGCATAGTTAACGAGTTCATTAAACCACTTTCTATTCAAACTTTATTGTTTGGTTTATGTTTGACTCTTGGTTTTATCTTTTTAAAAAACAAAAAAATAGCTTTCTATACCTTTGCTATTTTTCAGGTCGTTGTTTTCCACCTTATTTTCTTTCTCAACTTAAAGATTCATCCGGCAATTCATTTTGAATCAACATTTAGCAATATAGGAATGGTTTATTTAAGCTATTCGGGACAATATCTGATTGACATATTGTATCTTTATTTTCCTGTAAATGGGAATTTTGAAAATGGAGCTTTTATGCCAGGCAATATTGGTACTTTTTATCTACATTGGATTCTTTTGAATCTTGTTTATTATTTTGTTATAACCTGGATTTCAATCAAAATTGTTAATCTGACAATTCAACACAAAGCTGCATTAAAGTTAAGCCGCAAATTAAGAATAAGAACAAGACAAAATTCTGATACAGAAACATTATAAAAAAAACGAGGCTGAACTTTAGATAAGTTCAGCCTCGTTTATTATTTTCAGTTACAAACACCTTGTATTTAATCCATTACGCAGATTTCACTTTATAACTACAACTCGTTTTTCCTTTTACAATGTTAGTTAATTTCGATTTTAATAGTTGTCGGCGAATTGGTTTAACCCGGTCAGTAAACAAATGTCCTTCCAAATGGTCATATTCGTGCTGAACCACACGTGCTTTATACCCCTCATATTCATCTATATGTTCATTAAAATCAGAGTCTAAATACTTAATCTTAATATATTGAGCCCTCGAAACACTTTCGTGTACACCCGGAATACTCAAACAGCCTTCCTCACCCAACACTTCTTCTTCACTTCGTTCCAATATATTGGGATTTATCATCACAATTTTAAATGCTCCTAATTCCGGATCATCTTCTTTAAAAGGAGCCAAATCAATTACCAGCAAACGAACAGGTAAGCCAACCTGTGGTGCAGCCAAGCCCACGCCTTCGGCATGATACATGGTTTGGAACATATTGTCAATAAGAGTATTTAATCCTTGATAATCAGCATTAATTGGCTCTGCTACTTTGCGAAGTACAGCATTGCCATAAGTGTAAATAGGTAATATCATTATTTGTTGCAAGTTACAAGCTACAAGTTACAAATGCCTGTATTATAGAGGCAAAGAATAAATGAAACTTTTTTAATTATAAATTATAAATTGATTCAAGGTACGATTGCAAAATAATAGTAGCAGATATTTTATCCACCAGTTCTTTATTTTGTCTGTCTTTTTTCTTTAAACCACTTTCAAGCATGGTTTTATGAGCTAAAACGGAAGTAAAACGTTCATCTACATAAACAAGTTCAATTTCGGGAAATTTTCGTTGTAATCCGACCACAAATGGACGAATATATTGCATAGAATCCGATTCCTGACCATTCATTTGTTTGGGTAACCCAATCACAAATTTTTCAACAGGCTCTTTGGCTATGTATTTTTCCAGATAATCGAGAACTTCATGTACCAAAACGGTATCTAAACCATTGGCAGCAATGTGAAGCATATCAGTAACCGCGAGTCCAACCCGCTTTTGTCCATAATCAATAGCCAGAATTCGTCCCATATTTTTAATTTGCGGATGCAAAGGTACAACTTTTAGTCAAATTATTTGAATAATTATGTTGTGTCTATGGATTTTCTATTACAAAGCTCAATATGTACAAAAGATAAAATATCAAAACAAAACAAATTGTATAATAATACAAATAATACTGCCTGAAAAAGCTAACTAAACTTATTGTGCTTAATAAATATGCAACGAATATACATTTCGGTTTATTCAATTTACGATTTATAGGTAATACCGGCTTTTGAAAATTAAAATAACACCAAATACTGCTTTTAAACATAAAATTGACCAAATCTTTTTGCAAAAATCAAAAGGATTTGTAAAAAAGGTTTAGTAATTTTGAGAGAATTTTTTTTCATTTTTTTCTGGTTAATTATTTATTATTTTAAATCATTTATAATCATTATGAAACAGTTCAAACGGGCTGCAATGTTGCTTTTTGCAGCATTAATCACATCAGCCAACATGTTTGCCAGCGAAGCAGACATCGCCATTCCGGATTTACATTCCGGTCAATTTCACATTCTCGGACAAGCTATCTCATCATGGGATTTTTTATTCTATGGAGCACTTGTAATCTGTGTTACACTTAGTATAAGCTTATGGCTGTTTTCGCAAGTCAAGAAGCAACGAGCGCACGATTCCATGCTAAAAGTGTCCGAAATTATTTTTCAAACATGTCGTACATACTTACTGCAGCAAGGAAAGTTCTTGTTGATGCTTTTTGCATTTGTTGCTGTAATTATGTCATACTATTTCTTAGCCCTTCAGGGGAAAACCGTAGGTACATTATTATATGTCCTCTTTTTCTCTATTTTAGGAATGGGTGGCTCTTACGCAGTAGCCTGGTATGGCATACGTATCAATACCTATGCAAACTCTCGTACGGCATTTGCATCGCTTCGTGGAAAACCATGGCAAGTAGTTGACATACCGTTACGCGCCGGTATGAGTGTTGGACTTTTCCTCATCTCTCTTGAATTAGTTATGATGGTTATTATCCTGTTATTCGTTCCCCGCGAAATAGTAGGTATTTGTTTTCTTGGATTTGCCATTGGTGAGTCATTAGGTGCCAGTGTACTTCGTATTGCCGGTGGTATATTCACTAAAATTGCTGATATCGGCTCTGATTTAATGAAAATTGTTTTCAATGTAAAAGAAGATGACCCTCGTAATCCGGGTGTTATTGCCGACTGTACAGGTGATAATGCAGGTGATAGCGTTGGACCTACTGCCGACGGTTTTGAAACATATGGTGTAACTGGTGTAGCTTTGATTACATTTATAACGCTTGCTGTTCCGTTTGCATTTCCTGGTAAACCCGAACTGATTGGTGAAATTCAGGCTAAATTGATTGTTTGGATTTTTGGAATGCGCTTCTTAATGGATTTAATGTCGGGAATTTCTTACTTTATCAACGATGCTATTTCGTTACGGAAATACAAAGGACTTAAAATGTTTGATTTCGAAGAACCTTTGATGCGTTTAATCTGGATTGCTGCCATACTAAGTATTTCTACTTCATTCTTTATGAGTCATTTGCTTGTTGGTGATTTAGCTCAAATTACAGGTAATCCCGCCGATGCTTCTTTATGGTGGAAACTTGCCGGAATTATCAGTTGTGGTACACTGGCAGCTGTATTGATTCCCGAATTCACTAAACTATTTACGAGTTCAAAATCAGATCACGTTCAAGAAATCGTTACGGCTTCGCGCGAAGGTGGACCTTCATTGAATATACTTTCAGGAATTGTTTCCGGTAACTTCGGAGCCTTTTGGACTGGTTTACTGATTGTAGGTTTAATGACCGGTGCTTATTTTATCAGTCAACTTGGTCTTACTTCAATTCTTGGGCCTCATGCATCTATTTTCGCTTTTGGTTTGGTTGCTTTCGGTTTCTTATGTATGGGACCTGTAACCATTGCTGTTGATAGCTATGGACCAGTAACCGATAATGCTCAATCTATTTTTGAATTATCTCAAATCGACCAAATTCCGGGTATTGAAAAAGAAATTGAAAAAGATTTTGGATTTACCCCCGATTTCGAACTTGGAAAACATTACCTCGAAGCTAATGACTCTGCCGGTAACACGTTTAAGGCAACTGCAAAACCGGTTTTAATTGGAACTGCAGTAGTAGGTGCAACTACAATGATTTTTTCAATCATTTTATTATTGGAAAGCAAAGGTTTATTAAGTGTTTCATTGACTTCTGCACCTATTTTATTAGGTCTGATATGTGGTGGAGCAGTAGTATTCTGGTTTAGTGGAGCCTCCATGCAAGCAGTTACTACCGGAGCATATCGTGCCGTTGAGTTTATTAAGAGTACCTTCGATTTGAATAAAAAAGAAGCTGATATCAAAGATTCTAAAGAAGTGGTAAAAATTTGTACCCAATATGCTCAAACAGGTATGTGGAACATTTTCATTGCTTTAATTTGCTTTACGCTCGGTTTTGCATTCTTCGACAGTAATTTCTTTGTAGCTTATCTTATTTCAATTGCGACTTTCGGTTTGTTTCAGGCTATATATATGGCTGATGCCGGTGGTTCATGGGATAATGCCAAAAAAGTAATTGAAGTGGATTTAAAAGAAAAGGGTACACCTTTGCATGAAGCTGCTGTTATTGGTGACACCGTTGGAGATCCTTTTAAAGATACTTCTTCTGTATCATTGAACCCGATAATCAAATTCTCAACACTATTCGGATTATTAGCTACTGAAATAGCCCTGAAAATGAGACTTGATGCCACTGCCAGCAATAGTTTTGATTACAGTGGTATTATTGGTGCCGGATTTCTTGTTATTGCTTTGGTATTCGTTTGGCGCTCATTCTATAAAATGAGAATTCCACTTCGCGAAAAAGTAAAGTAAGAAACAGAGTTTCAAACTAACGTTTTAATAAACACCATATAAGCAGGAAACAACCTTACTTATATGGTGTTTTTGCATTCAACAGCTTCAGTTTTTCAGAGAAAATGTTATCTTTGTATCTCAATTAAGTTTGAAAAACACATACAATAAATAACTCATATATAAAATAATAAGCTTTATGCATAACTGGTTTGAGTGCAAGATTAAATACGAAAAAACGGCCGAAGAAGGCAAAATAGTAAAAGTAAATGAAGCTTATCTGGTCGATGCCCTGTCATTTACCGAAGCAGAAGCGCGCATCATTGAAGAGATGAGACCATTTATTAGTGGTGAGTTTACAGTGGCTAATATACGTCGAGCAAAAATCAACGAAATGTTCTTTAATGAAAACGGCGACAAATGGTATCGTGGCAAGGTTTTATTCATTTCACTGGATGAAGAAAAAGGTGTTGAAAAACGAACTGCCGTAACCATGCTGGTACAGGCTACTGATATCAAAGAAGCGTTAAACGGTATTACAGAAGGTATGAAAGGCTCGATGGCAGATTATGAAATAGCTGCTATTACCGAAACGACAATCATAGATGTGTTTAAGTATGAAGCTGAATAATTCCCGTAGGGAATATTATTCGCTTCGCTGATATTAACTCACTTCGTTTGTGATATTTGCCTTCGGCGTTATTAACCGTGAGCGAAGCAAACAAATATCTATCAATATCGCGAATGAAATGAGCAAATAACCAATAAACATGTCTATACAACAAAACATACAATCAATCCGGGCACACATTCCACCGAATGTGCGTTTGGTTTGTGTATCAAAGTTTCACCCGAGCGAAGCTATAAAAGAGGCATATGCTGTCGGTGAGCGTATTTTTGGTGAAAGTAAGGTGCAGGAAATGTGTGAAAAATACGAAACACTTTCAAAAGATATTTCGTGGCATTTCATTGGACATCTTCAAACCAATAAAATTAAGTTTATTGTTCCTTTTGTTTCATTGATTCACGGTGTTGACTCGTATAAACTGCTGGTGGAGATTGACAAACAGGCTGCGAAAGTCGGAAAAAAAGTGAATTGTCTGCTTCAGATTCACATTGCGCAAGAAGAAACTAAATTTGGCTTTTCTCCTGAAGAATTACTCCAAACACTAAAAACCGGTGAATGGAAAAATCTGAAGAACATTCAAATTTGCGGTTTAATGGGAATGGCCACTTACACCGACAACCACGAACAGATTCGCACAGAATTACACGAACTAAAAGCTCTTTTTGATCAGGTCAAAAGTTTATATTTCAGTGAAGAATCCTCATTTTGTGACCTTTCCATGGGTATGTCCGACGATTATCAAATTGCGATAGAAGAAGGAAGCTCTTTGGTTCGGGTAGGAAGCTCGATTTTTGGCACCCGGGTATATTGAAATTCAGATTAAAGAAGGTAATTAGCCAACTTGATTATATTGGGGCTTGATAAGAAATAAAAAAGGTGTTCCAAATATTTTGGAACACCTTCTATTTAAAGGATAATCAATTTACTTGTTTTGAGCAAGCAATGTTACTTTTTCATTGTAAATTGATACGTTTAGCATGCTTAAATACTTTTTGTATTGTACATCGCTTAGAATTGCTTTGGCATTAGCCAAATTAAATCTCATAGCTTTGTCAACTGAAACATCATTGTCTGCTTTTATAGCAGAATTCAATTTGTTTTCTGTTAACGAAAATACATACTTTAAATCATCAGCCTGAGTACGATCGACATCTAAATAACGAACTAACGAATTGAAAGTTGTTGAGTTATTTAATTGATAGAAAACACTGTAATCGCTTGGATTTACTGCTGATACGCTAGCGCCAAAGGCAACCAGGATAACGACTAAACTAAAAATCTTTTTCATAACCTTAAAAATTAAATTATACAATCTAAATACCTATAATAAAAAAAAACTAATACGAGAATTGTCAAATTGCTCAATTTTGAGCAATGAATTTTTGGCTTTCGTTGTAAATTGATAAATTAAGTGTGCTTAAATACTTTTTATATTGTTTCTCAGATAGAACACATTTAGCATTATATAAATTGTATTTCAATGCGCTATCGGCTAATTTATCATTACCAGTTTTGGCTGCATTTTCCAATTCTTCAGAAGTTGCATTGAATACCTGTTTCAGATAATCGGCCTGTTCTTTGTCTGCACCTAAATAATTTATCAAACCAGTAAACGTTGATTTGTTATTCAGAGAATAAAATACTGCATAATCCTTTGGATTGATTGCAAATGTACTAACCGACGTTGCAACTAGTACCATAACCATAACTAAAATCTTTTTCATAACTTAAAAATTTAAATAAACAATCTTCTTTTATACCTATACCTATTAAACAAAAAAACAAAGAATTCCCATGTGATTCTCATTGGGTATTCCTTGTATTAGATTTGTCATATCAAATCTTCTCTGATTGACGATGCAAAAATATATGTTTTACAACATATAAATTGCATCTTTGAAGTTAAATAATCATTTACAGATGATTATTTAACTGTTATACAACATGTTTTTATGAATTATCGTTGATTATCAGCTATATATAAATGTTTAATTTTAACTGGTTTTGATTAGGGAATAGTGAGGAATTTCAGAAAAAAACTCATATCGGGCTGTTTTTGTGTTCACACGACAGCAAAAATGCTCAATTCCGTTGCTAATTATGAAGAAAATCACGTTCAATTTACTATTATATACTGCTACCTGATCAAAAGTAGCTTGAGAAATGGGTACATTTGGAGCCTTAAATTCAATAATCATTATAGGTTCTGCATGACTATTATATAATATAGCATCGCAGCGTTTTTTCATACCATTCATGTTTAGTTGCTTTTCAATGGCAAGATGAGCGGCCGGATAGCCTTTCTCTTCAATCATGAACCGTATAAAATGCTGGCGAACCCACTCTTCAGGAGTGAGCGTAACGTATCTTTTCCGTTGAGAGTCAAAAATCTGAAGCTTTTCGTCTTGTTTTTTTATTCTAAAATTATACTCAGGTAGGTTTAGTTGCCACATTTTTTCAGTATTTTTGTTTCCAATTTTTTAATAATACACGCAATTTACGTAAATTCCTATAAACTAATGCAGTTTATCCGGTTATTGAGTATAAATAAGTTTCGTTATTTGTATGTCAGTAATATTGCGAAATTACAAAAACAAACTATAATATCGTTGGTTATGAAAACAAAAAAAGAAATTGTTGAAAATTGGTTACCCCGTTACACTAAACGTCCTTTGAACGAATTCACTGATTATATATTACTTACCAACTTTAATAATTATGTTGAGCTTTTTGCAGAATGGTTTAACGTGCCTGTTGTCGGTAGAGATGGAAACATGCCCAATGCTTCGGCTAATGGAATAACTATTATTAATTTTGGAATGGGAAGCCCCAATGCAGCTATTATAATGGATATCCTGTCGGCAGTTCAACCAAAAGCAGTTTTGTTTCTTGGTAAATGTGGTGGATTAAAAGATAAAAACAAATTGGGTGATTATATATTGCCAAGTGCAGCTATTCGTGGCGAGGGAACTTCGAACGATTATTTTCCACCGGAAATACCGGCACTTCCGGCATTTAGTCTGCAACGTGCTGTTTCTTCAAACATTCGTGACTTTGGTAAAGATTACTGGACAGGAACTGTTTACACAACTAATCGCCGGGTGTGGGAGCATGATGAAAGCTTTAAAGATTATTTACGTAAAACACATGCTTTGGCGGTAGATATGGAAACTGCTACACTTTTTTCTGTTGGCTTTTATAATAGCATTCCAATCGGAGCTTTGTTGCTGGTTTCGGATATGCCGTTGCAGGAAGATGGTATCAAAACCAGCGAGAGCGATCAAAAAGTAACTGTCAGTTTTGTGGAAGAACACATTAAAATTGGTGTAAAATCTTTATCCTCACTGATAAATAATAGTAGAACTATCAAACATTTACGTTTTGAGTAGTTTCTCATTTCTGAAAACTGATAAGTGAAAAGTGGCTAAGCAAGAAACTACATACGAGCAAATTCTGACGGATCTTCGAAAGAAAGAGTACAGTCCCATTTATTTTCTGATGGGAGAAGAGCCCTATTACATTGACGTAATATCCGATTTTATTCAAAAAAATGTATTGGATGATACCGAGAAAGAGTTTGATATGTCCGTTTTATATGGTAAAGATGTTGACATCAGTACGGTTATCAATGCAGCTAAGCGCTACCCAATGATGGGTGCTTATCAGGTATTGATTATAAAAGAGGCTCAACTGATTAAAGACTGGGATAACTTTGTTCATTATTTATCCAACCCATTAAAATCGACAATATTAGTACTGTGCTATAAATACGGAACACCTGATAAACGAAAAAAATGGTTTCAGGAAGTTATGAAGGTAGCTACAGTTTACGAATCGGCTAAACTGCGCGATTATGAAGTAGGTAGTTGGATAACAAAGTATTGCAAAGCAAAAAACGTGGCTATTGACGATAAGGCAACGGCCATGATTGCAGAGTTTCTGGGCACTGATTTGAGCAAGCTGGTAAATGAGCTCGACAAACTGGTACTGACAAAACCGGCTGACATGCCACGCATAACTCCGGAACTGGTTGAAAAAAATATAGGTATCAGTAAAGATTTTAATGTGTTTGAGTTGCAGGCGGCATTGATTAATAAAGATGTATTGAAAGCAAATCGTATTGTTCGTTATTTTGCTGAAAATAAAAAAGCTAACCCAATGGTTATGGTTTTGTCGCAGTTATTCAAGTTTTTCAGCGATTTGATGTTGTACCATTATTTACCGGATAAAAATCAAGGTGCTGTAGCTTCGGAGCTGAAGATAAATCCTTATTTTGTAAAAGATTACCAAAAAGCCTCCCAAAGCTTTGGAGCCTGGAAAACCATGAATATCATTACCTTTATACGCGAAACCGATGCCCGGTATAAAGGCATTGACAACCCCAGTACCGATGAAGGTGATTTGATGAAAGAATTGATATTTAAAATATTGCATTAAGACCCCCAACCCCGTTCGACTGAGACTTCGGCGTGAGCTCACGCCGAAGCCTAAAGGGGAGTAAAACATTCCCGCAGCTCCCGTAACTTTATAAACTTTCAACTTTACAAACTTTATACACTTTACAAACTCATTTTCCTAATGTCTACCGAGAATACAACTATCCCTGCTAAATTTATTTCGTTAATTGCTACCGCATTACATCTTACTGAAAAACAAGTCCGACATGCCATTGAGTTATTCAATGAGGGTGCCACTATTCCGTTTATTAGTCGCTATCGCAAAGAAATGACCAACGGCATGGATGAAGTGCAACTGGGCGATACCAAAGAACAATATGATAAACTGTGTGAACTGGCTAAGCGTAAAATTGCCGTGCTTAAATCGATTGAGGAACAGGATAAACTAACCGATGACTTGAAAGGCAGAATTGACAACTGTTGGAATATTACCGAACTTGAAGACATTTACCTGCCTTACAAGCCAAAACGCCGTACGAGAGCTGAGATTGCCCGTGAGAAGGGTTTGGAACCACTTGCCAAGATGTTGATGAAACAACAATCGAATGATGTGGAGCGTATGGCACAGCAGTTTGTCAAAGATAAAGTGGAAAATGCAGAAGATGCATTGAGTGGAGCACGCGATATTATGGCCGAATGGATCAATGAGAGTGAAGCTGCCCGTAATTCTATACGAATGATATTCAGCCGCGAAGCCATTATTTCGTCTAAGCTGATTAAAGGCAAAGAGGAGGAAGCTCAGAAGTACCGCGATTATTTTGATATGAGCGAGAAACTGGCTCGCTGCTCGTCGCACAGGTTACTGGCTATGCGACGCGGTGAAGCCGAAGGATTTTTACGCGTCAATGTTTCGCCGGAAGATGATCATTGCCTGGAAAAGCTCGACCGGATATTTGTAAAAGGCGAAACAGAGGCATCCGAACAAGTAGCTGATGCTGTCACCGATGCTTATAAACGATTGCTGAAACCCAGCATTGAAACCGAGTTTGCCGCCGAAAGTAAGGCAAAAGCCGATACAGAAGCCATTCGGGTGTTTGCCGAGAACCTTCGTCAACTTCTATTAGCTCCGCCATTGGGACAGAAAAGAGTGCTGGGTATTGACCCCGGTTTTCGAACAGGTTGCAAGGTGGTTTGCCTGGATGCACAGGGAAATTTGCTGCACAACGAAACCATTTATCCGCATCCGCCGGTAAATGAAACTTCGCAAGCTATGCGCAAAGTACAGAAAATGGTTGAAGCCTATGATATTCAGGCTGTGGCTATTGGAAACGGAACAGCGGGACGTGAAACCGAGCAGTTCATTCAAAACACACGCTTCGACCGCGAAGTAAAGCTTTATGTAGTAAGCGAAAACGGGGCTTCCATTTATTCTGCCTCTAAAATTGCCCGCGATGAATTCCCTGACTATGATGTGACAGTACGTGGAGCGGTTTCAATCGGACGGCGATTGATGGATCCACTGGCTGAACTGGTTAAAATAGATCCAAAATCTATTGGAGTAGGTCAATATCAGCACGATGTGGATCAAAGTCAGTTGAAAAAAGCATTGGATCAAACGGTTGAGAATGCTGTGAATCGGGTAGGAGTGAACCTCAATACCGCCAGCAAACATTTATTGACTTACATTTCGGGACTTGGTCCGCAATTGGCGCAAAACATAGTGGACTTCCGGGCTGAAAACGGAGCATTTAAGAGTCGTAAACAACTGATGAAAGTTCCTAAAATGGGCGCCAAAACTTTTGAGCAATGCGCGGGATTTCTTCGAATTCCCGATGCGGAACAGCTGCTTGATAATTCGGCAGTTCACCCTGAGAGTTATGGTATTGTGGAAGCTATGGCAAAAGACCTGAAAGTGGATGTAAAAGAACTGATTCAAAACAAAGAATTAAAGAAAAGTATTGAATTACAGAAATATATAACTCCGAAAGTGGGACTTCCCACGTTGAATGACATTTTGCAGGAACTGAAAAAACCGGGACGTGATCCACGTAGTGCCATTCAGGTTTTTGAGTTCGATGCTAATGTAAAAACGATTACCGACCTGAAAATCGGTATGGAACTGCCCGGTATTGTCACAAATATTACCAATTTCGGAGCGTTTGTAGACATAGGCATCAAAGAAAACGGACTGGTGCACATTTCCAATATGTCCGACAAGTTCATTTCCAATCCGGCCGAAGTAGTTTCGGTACATCAACATGTAAAAGTGCAGATTCTGGAAGTGGATGTGGTAAGAAAACGGGTACAACTGAAGTTACTGTAGTTATATCAGAATATTTTTTTATAGATAAAGTCGTCTTGACTTTTATAATATTACTGTTTTTGAGAGTTTATTGCTGATTTGAATCGGGTCTCGCGAGTTGGAACTCGCGAAACCCAAAATAAAAGACACTTCTGAAAAAATCCGGACGAGTTCAATATAAAAATTTAAATAATAACTCCGAAGGAGTTAACTGTGCATAACCAGTGAAGAGAAACGAAACTGGGGGTTGTAACAAAATTACAGTCAACAACCCCGTAGGGGTTGAACATTAGAGAATTGTGATATTGAACCCTTACAAGGTTCTGTATTTTTGGGTTTTATTTCATCCCCCAATTTCATTGGGGGTTATGCATATTAAACCCTTACAGGGTTTTTGTTTTCAAATAACAATATATCTTTTATACCTTAATTTGAGCGAAATAAACAGATTAAGAGTCATATAATCAACAATATAAATATAGCGTTCTAAGCGCCTATACCAAATGTTTTATTAGTCAAAATCAAAGGCATTAGAAGCTCAAAGAATCAAACTTATATAATCTCTAATGATTATAAACAACATAAACCTTCTTCAGCACCGGTTTAGCTGAAGAAGGTTTATTCAATATTTGTTCTGTGTTCAGTTACGCAATTGCATCGGCCAGCACTTTTGACAACGACGTTGTAGGGCGACCAATCAATGCGGAGAGCTGTTTACTATCGTCGAATAATCCTCCCTTAGAAGCTCCTGTATCTGAGTCGGCTAACATTTGCGCCACTTCTTCGGGCAAACCGAAACTTTTCAGAATATCAGCATATTGAGTTTCGGTCAGGTTGTTATATGGAATGGCTTTTCCTGTCTGACGTGAAATCTCAGCTGCCAGATCTGCCAGTGTATACGCTGTATCTCCGGCCAATTCATAAATTTTGTTTTCATGACCTGTACCTGTCAATACCACAACGGCTGCTGCGGCAAAATCAACTCGGGCAGCTGAAGCAATTTTCCCGTTGCCGGCACATCCGATAAATGCTCCGGCACCAATGGCACCTTTGGCAGAACCGGTATAGTTTTCGGTATACCAACCGTTACGCAGGATGGTATATACCAAACCTGATGCTTTTATGGCAGCTTCCGTAGCCAGATGCTCTACGGCCAATCCAAGCGAAGAAGTGTCAGCATGCAAGATACTTGTATAAATAATCTGCTTTACGCCGGCCTTTTTAGCAGCTTCAATAACAGCTATATGCTGTGGCAAACGCTGTCCAACCTCATTACCCGAAATTAATAATAACTTATCGATACCTTGCAATGAAGCTGCCAGACTATCCCGCTTGCTGTAATCAAATGCACGGGCTTCTACTCCTAAATCGGCTGCCTTTTCGGGGGTACGAACCAATGCTACAATGCTGCCTGTAGCCACTTTTTCTTTTAGTTTTGCTATCGTCAGGCGACCTAACTGACCTGTAGCTCCTGTTACTCCAATTTTCATTTTTTGTTTCCTTTCTTATTGGTTATTACTATATGAATTATGAATTATAAACTGTCAACTATCTAAAACAATCTGTGTTCTATTTTGATTGAACCGTTTTTGTTAAATATTAAATTGTGTAAGATGTCACCGACACAACCGATTGAATTTATTCTTATTTTTGTTACGCAAAGTAACTAATAATAGTTTGTATTTGAAACAGGTTACATATTTGTAACCATTAAAATAGTAGTAACCTAAAAGTAACCATTATGGCTAAAGTGAAAGAAAAAACTCAATGTCCGGTAACAGCAACTCTTCAGCTCATAGGCGGGAGGTGGAAAACCATCATATTATATACACTTACGGCAGGGACAAAGCGATTTGGTGAAATAGCTGTTCGCATTCCCGATATTTCGCGCAAGGTACTTACCGAACAGCTGAAAGAGTTGGAGGCTGACGGACTGATACTGCGGAAACAATACAAGGAAATGCCACCAAGGGTAGAATACTCGCTTACCGATCTGGGCAAAAGTCTTTCGTCGGTAATTCGGGAACTGGAAATATGGGGAATGGAAAATGTGCTGGTAAACGATCGGATGGTAGCTGTCTAAGATTTTTCAGGATTTTATTCATTTTATTTTATCTGTAGTGGGAGCACAGCTTTGACCATACTCTGGGTTTCTTTGGTAAGGATTAGAATAGAGATTATATAAGTTAGTTGTACATGGTATTTGAAAAAGATATTTTATGCCACGGAGTGGCTAAATGTGAATAACCCCCAGTGAAGCTTGCACAACTGGGGGTGTGAATAATCCTACATTTGCAACCCCGAAGTGGGTTGAACAACAATATTATAATAACATTCAACCCACTTCGGGGTTGTGTATCTGAGGGTGTCATCATCCCCCGGTTGCGCTTCGCTTACCAGGGGTTATTCACATTAAACCCTTACAGGGTTTTTATTCTCAATTGACAAAATATGTTATATGCACATAGTTAAGTAAAACAAATAAATTAAAAACCGTATAATCAATAATATAAATAGGGCAATCTAAGCGCCTATACCAATAACTTTAATTAAATCAAATACATATATAAATGTCGGGATAATGTCGGGGTAAATACGATAATATCTTTTGGTATGTTTGTAAGGTAAACATAATTTTGCTCAAAATTTAAATGAATTATGAAACAACCGGATTTAGGTAAAAGAATAGCTGAACTTAGAAAAGCGAAAGGCTTTACTCAAGAAGAGCTGGTAGAAAAATGTAATATCAATGTAAGAACTCTTCAACGGATTGAATCTGGTGAAGTTATGCCACGGAGTTACACGATCAAAACCATTTTTACTGCGCTGGATTGCAACATTTATGATTCAACTAAAAAACAATCTAATAGATTCACAACAGCTGGATTTATTATTTCTACATGGCTCGAGCAATCTTATAAATATCTTTTGGATTTATTCAATTTAAAAACAAACAAAATGAAGAAATTAATGATTTTATCCGTCCCATGTATAGCCATATGCCTGGTTCTGTTATTTGCATTCAATTCAAATGCCAGGGCTCAGAACAGAATGGCAATTCGTGAAAAGTTAGAAAAAACCAGTTCAACTTCAAAGTTCGCACAATGGTTCAATTCTGGTCAGATTGATTCAATCAGCATGCGTTATCTCGGTAATGCCTGTATGATGCCTGATCAAAGTCCGACTATATACAACAGAAAAAGTATTTATGAACATTTTAAACAGTTATATGATAGTGGATTGCGATTTACTGAGCTTAAATCGGGTTCTAAGGTAATTTCAGATTCCATTGCCATTGACCGCGGAGGCTGGACAGTTAGTATTAATTCAGTGCCGGTTGCGACGGGAACATACTTAACTCAGTGGCACTATTTTAAGGGGAAATGGTTGATTGAAAATGAAATGTCTAAATCAGATAAAACCATTTCTTCCGAAGAAAAACAATGAGTATGGTATAATCGAAAATTAAACACAACGTGTTACTTCGCTTTGCATGGGACTGATACATTCCTGATTGTCAGAGCGAATATATACTCAATTTGAAAGAAAACTAAAAGAGGATGCCCATTTATTTTTGGACATCCTCTTTGTATTTGCTATAGTAAGGGCGCATCTTCTTGGAGAAACGCCGTCAGTAGTTTCGCTTTATCGTGGAATAAATGCCACCGGTTCGCTGCAAATTCCCCAACCGTGCCTGTTTCCGGCTGTTACCCGGATGTAGATTTCCTGACCGCGTACCAAATCCCTGATTTCTATTTTATTAAGTGTTCCGAAATCCAGTACTGTTTTCCAGTTTGTAGGTTCAGCAAGGGTTGTAGTTATTTCTACTTTATATCGGTCGGCATCAGGCACCGCATCCGCATAAATTTTAGCACTGCAGGCCACGCTGCCATCTTCTATCCGTTTAATCAATGCTTTAGCCGGAATGTCACGAGCAACAGGATCATCGTTGCAATCAAAACCCGAAAGTAAAATAGTGGCTTTATCTCCCTGAGCTATTTTGTTTACATAAAGGATCTCTGACTTCAACATAGCATATACCACATCCGTTTGGTCTTTTATTGCCTGATTTTTTTGCTTACTCCCATCTTTCGCCTTTATAGCTGTATTTAATTTCTGTGTTTCCGAGTCAAATACTTCCAACGAGGGGTCGGGATCTGTAAATATTGAACTACTTGCCGCCAGATTGGTGGATACTCTGCCTGCTAATTGAAATACGATCTGAGCTTCTTTGTTTTTTAAATGTAATACAGCTGTGTAAGTTTTCATATTATTTTGATTTTAAATTAATTTCGGGCAAAACTATGTAATCCATTTTTGGTATGCAAACTTTTCATAACCAAGTTTGTAAACTATTACAATAGTTTACAAACCTGCTGTTTTGAATCATTTAAAAGCTTGTTTTTAACCATTCGGAAGGTTCAGCAACTTTTTCAGTGTGCATTTCTTTTCTTTCTGAAGGCACTGAAAATTTTTAGGAGGGGAATAGTTTTCTTTCTGAAGGCAATTTTTTTTATTCTGCTTAATCAGATGGTTTTTAATCAGGCAATGGTTTTCTTTCTGCAAACAACTTTTTCTGTTCTGCATACACAGATACTTTTTAATCAGACAACGATTATGTTTCAGTATGCAATATTTTTTCTTCTGAAGGCTCAGCTTCCGGATAAATGGTTGATGATTATTCCTCATTCGACGCCGGTAGATAATTAGAAGGCGTTTTTCCGTAGATTTTCTTGAAGGCTTTGTAAAAATTTGCTCTGGTGGCAAAACCGCTCTGCTTTCCGATAGCTTCAATGGTCAGCTTTTCGGAATCTTTACTTGCAAGTAAAGTTTTGGCATGCTTGCAGCGATATTCATTGATATAATTAGAAAAATTTTTATTGGACTGTGTATTTATCAGGCAGGAGAGGTGATGACGGGGAATGTTGGTTTGTTTGGAAACAGTTCTCATGGTACAATTCGTGTGCAGGTACATTTTATCCTGAACTATTTTGTCGCTTAATATCTGCAAATAACTATCAATCAATTCTTCGTCTAATTTCAATCCCTGCCTGGCTCTCTCTGGAATTTCAACCGAATGATGCATGGAAAGTCCTGTAAAGTGCAAAGACTGTATCAGGATATAAGTTCCTAACAGAAAAATGACAACTATTCCCGAACAAATCTGGTCATCGGTGCCCTGTTGAATTATACAAAGCACCATTTGTGTACTTTGCCCTACCAGGGCAAGGGCAAGAAGTTGATGCAGCCACCGAATGTTGGTTTGATATCCGTTTGCCTTAATCAAATAGTTAGATTCACGTTGCTTATTCACTTTCAGAAAACAACTTAGCAGATACGCCAATGACTGTATGTAGAATAGATGATCCAACAGGTTGTCCATCCAGCTCATTGGATCGGAATCGTTCATTAGCATTCCTATACGCACCGGTAGCGGCAGCGTGATAAAATAAACAGCATAAACCAATGCAGGCAATGCCGGAAGTGCATGCAGAAACATTTGACGGATGGTAACCAGACGCGAACCATCGAATAACAAAAGCATATAAAAATAGAGGAACGGACCAATAAACATGATTAGAACCTGATCAAGTGGCACAAACCACGACAGTAGAAAGTACATTTTGTGAATGTGTACATAATATAGAAACAACATCAATAAATTGAGTACCGCCAACAATGAGAAAGTGATAGCCAGCAATCGGTTTGCCCTTTTTATAGGCGAATCTTTCATCCACAATAACAGAGAAAAAACAATCAATATAAATCCGGAGAAAATGGATATACTTGTTATAAACATGCTAATTTTAATCGAGTAAAAATAATATTAAACAAAAAGAATAAATGATCAATAAAGTAGGTAGTTACAAGTAAATAATTACGAGTTAATTCAAAATTATAATATTTGATACTCTTTAGTAACTTGTGTGGATAATCATATAAATTAATAAACGATAACAAAATTAATAATTAGAGTCCTTTTCGCCAAACTATCCGTTGAGAAAGTTTGTAAATTATTATAATACGATACAAAGTTTTAGAAAAGGATGCATTACCCAAATCTCCGAAATTAAACATCAACTAACAGTTAAACAATCATTTAAATGCAGAGTAAATAGAAAAAAGTTTAAATGAGAATTAATCAAAAAACTGTCGTTAATGTGAATGAATGTTTTTATCTTTGACCCGAAAATCAGTAAAAACAATTTACTATGAAAGCTTCAAAGGTCACACATCACAATGAAATACGTATTCGCATTGACTTTCCGTACGATGCTGAGTTGTTGTCGGAACTAAGGCAGATACCTGATACACGTTGGAGTAAAACAATGTGTGCATGGCATATACCTTATACCAAAGAGGCTTTTGCGCAATTGAAAACCCTGTTTCCCGATATTAAAATAACACAAAGTCCCCTAAATTCAAACCTCACCTCAACCCTCTCCAAAAGAGAGGGAGTAAGCGGGGACTTGAAGAAGGATAATGAAATAAAAGCTGAGGTAGGTGGAAATATTAAAATAGGAGTGCGACTTGAAGTGGCGCCCCGGTTAGATGCTATCAGCATTGAAATAACAGATAAACATATTTTTATAAAATTGCCAAAAAATGAAGCGGATATTCAATATATTCGTTCGTTCAGGTATGCTAAGTGGGATATGCAGCATTATTGTTGGACGATTATGAACTACCGTGATAATGCTGAAAAGATTAAAGCGTATTTCGAGCAACGGAATCCTGAAATTTTGGAATATCATTCAATGGTTGAGAAACAAAGTAATGAGTCGGAACATACTTTCAACAAAAATGAAATGTTGGTAATAAATAATTTCCGAATATTGAAAGTTTGTTTTTTATACTCCGCCAGTATAGTTAGGGAAATTAAAAGCATTCCATATTCAGGATGGCATGCAGGAGGTAGCTACTGGACGATGCCTGCATCGGATAAATATATAGGGGAATTGAAGCAAATTGCAGAGCGATATTCTCTTGAATTCATTTATAAAGAAGAACTGAAATCAAAGTTGAAACCCCGTACTTCGTGGCACGGTATGGAAAATTTCCGCGAATGTCCGCCGGAATATATTGCCAAATTGAAAGAGTTGCGATACAGCAAGAATACGCTCGATACTTACAAACACATGTTTGAGGAGTTTATCAATTATTATCGTGACACTGAGATTGATGATATTACTGATGCGATGATTGTTGAGTTTCTGCGCTATTTGGTCAATGAGCGAAATATATCGGGATCGTACCAAAATCAGTCGATTAACGCTATCAAATTTTATTATGAAAGAGTACGAGGTGGCCAGCGAAAGATTTACACTATTGATCGTCCTCGAAAAGAAAAGTTTCTGCCCGAAGTATTGAGCGAAGAAGAGGTGGTGAAAATCCTGAACGCAACCGAGAATTTGAAACACAAAGCCATTCTGATGACTATCTATTCGGCAGGTTTGCGAGTAGGTGAACTAACTAATCTGCGAATAAAAGATATTGACAGCAACCGGATGCAAATACGGGTAGAACAGGCTAAAGGAAAAAAGGATAGATATACTTTGCTTGGCGAAAAAACACTTGAGATTTTGCGTCAATATGTATCGATATATAAACCTAAAGTATGGTTATTTGAAGGATTACATGACGAATCCTATTCCGCAAGCAGTATACAGGCAAATTTGAAAGTTGCAGTAGAAAAAGCCGGACTAAAAAAACGAATTACTGTACATACCTTGCGTCATAGTTTTGCAACGCATTTACTGGAAGCCGGCACTGATATACGCTATATTCAAAGCTTGCTGGGACATCAAAATAGCAAAACAACTGAGATTTACACACATATAACCACCAAGGGATTTGATCAGATAAAGAGTCCGTTAGATAAATTAAAAATAAAATAAACAAAACGTTGTTAATGTGAATAAAAGATTTTATCTTTGAACAAATTTAAAATAATAGATTTATATAAACATCAACAACCGCATTAACAAGTTGTGTATGCTTAGTAGTCTTAATTTATTCTATTTTTGTAAATAGCTAAATAATAATAAAATAGATTTTTATTGGACTAAAGATAAATGCAATATATCCTCAGTTTACTAAGGATACACATTTTCAACTGAGGATATACATGTGTTAGGCGCCATAGCAGGAATGAAAAGACGACTTAACCATTTTTGGTATAAATCTTTGATGATGATTAACTTGACAACATAATAATTGAATAACAATCAACATATAAAAATAGAAGTAGGATTACAATTGTTGATTAAAAGTTGCACCCGACACGTATTAGGGAGATGAAAATGAAGAAAAGGACTTTTTTATTATTAATTGTATTTTGTACAATATCATTACAAGCACAAAAGTGCGACTCGATTGCACGACACATTGTAGAAAATATTAAAAATTATCTACCCGACGATTTATTGCCTTACTATGACAAGACATCAAATGAATGGGGTTTGATGTCGAAAGACGGAAAGATTTTGACACAACCCATCCAAGAATACCCAAGTGAAATTACTTTTAACCCAGATTTCAAGTGTATCCTTTGGAGTAAATGGTGTTCAATTTTAATCAATAGAAAAGATTATAGTTATGTAGCGGTAGATTCGACTGAAGAGCATGCACAGGTAATTCCTCGAACAAATAACAATCCAAGTTTTCATGGTTTTAAAACTTACGAAAATTCAAAAACTATAAGCGAATACTCAAATCGTTATACGCAAATTAACGATAATGCTTTTATCTACAATAAAAAATTATATGCTATAGCCCAATTTGCTGAAAACAAAAAATATGGAGCTATAGACCAAGAAGGGAATCCTCTACCTTTCCTTGACTTTAAATTTAAATCGCTAAATTTAGTCAGAGAGTATAAGAATAAAACACAATTTTGGTTTTATTTTGAAGATGAAAAAGGACAGAAAGGCTTTATAAATACGAAAGGGGAAACACAATTTTATGGCCAATTACTATCTTACGTATTTGGTAGTGGCTTTTACGATGTTCAAAACAGTGAAAAGCAATCAGGGGTTTTGAATTTACGAACTTTGAAATGGACAATAAAACCACAAGAAAAATTGAAAATAGAAAATACAATTATTACGATAGGACAAGATAAAGAAAATTTCACATATTATGTGGTTGTATCAGAAGGTGATGAAAAGTATTTGATAGATATGCGAAAGAAAGTATATAAACCTATAAAATAGAAATGGTTGACAACACAACAAACAAACTTAGGGTATGAAATCAGTCGACTAAAACAAACTAATTGACAAAGCTACGACCGCCTAACACACGCCTATGGGTCATTGGCTGGCTGACGTGCATTTAGCAGGTTTTGCTCCCGCATTCACCTTGTCGTTCCACGACAGCGAATGCTCCCGCAAACCGCCAAATGCCCATAGCCTCGGTCGTGAGTCTGCGCAGAAACTCCATACTCTCCCGTTTTTGTATCTATCTTATCGTTTTTGGCTTCAAATAAGCCTCATATACGAAACTTGTTTGACTGCATTTATTTTCATACTTAATTTCTTTGAAGGCT
>Ga0302296_1000230_pt1 | contig 49614 bp, 44 predicted proteins | sample III_Fen_N3_1_FD_194546 | JGI IMG/M metagenome (GOLD analysis project Ga0302296, IMG submission 194546) | Peat permafrost microbial communities from Stordalen Mire near Abisko, Sweden - III_Fen_N3_1 | ecosystem: Environmental > Terrestrial > Soil > Wetlands > Permafrost | place: Sweden: Abisko... | reverse complement strand
TCCCGCATCCAGTGCATGAGTCAGAGCTGTGTTATCACTGAGACGCAAATCTCTTCTAAACCAGACTATATTGATTTTCTTCTTCGTTCTTTCCATTTGGCCTCCTTTTAAGAATTTCCGGACTTAGCCAGACAGGGATGTCAAAACGCCGGTTTCTGTGAGACACGTCTCCGACCTGTCTCTAAAAAAGTTCTGCCTAAACCTCCTTAAAACTAATTATTTTATTCAATACTCTTGCTTTTGTTTCGTCAGGGGTTGGGTTGAGTTCTTCAGTATTAAAATTACCATCCTTCAGGTTGATTCTTTCAAAAACCATCAGATAGAGATCAAAAATTATATCAAGACTTAATTGATAACGAGGCTCAAGAAGAGGTTTAATCTTTTCAATGATTTCATAAGTTTTAATCCGGTATTCATCGGCAAGTATATAATAATGCCTGATCAGGTTCCTGAACTTGTCGTTAACCGGCTTCCCGGCAGCAAATTCACTTAAGTCTTTTCTGGTCAGCCCGTTTTTTAGTATCAGGTCATCAGCAAAATAGGTGAGATTGTTCAGCTGATCTTTCTGAAAATCCCTGACAATATGCACTGCATAACTGAATATAGCACAAGGTGTTGCGGCCCATTTTACATCAAATGCAGGAGTTTCATAAATACCGTTTATTTTACGAAGTCCATTAAGATGAACAAAGATAGATGCTGGTGCAACTGAGGCTCCTCCGGAGTATTCGAGAAAGGTCTCCAGAGTTGGAAACCCGTCATGGTTTATATCGTAAATCATTGATTTCGCAAAGACTTCCATTGGCCATAAAGGGATCCTGAACTTTTCAACAGTGTCTTTCAGTTCAAGGTGAAGAGGGTTACATTCTTCAGAAACTATGATCATCCTTAGCCATTCCTCAACATTTGATACAAACGCCTTCCTCTCGCCGGGCGCGATCAGCCGGTTTTTTGCTTTATGATTATCAATCATGTCGTCAATAGCCCGCATGAACTTGTAGCAGATTTTTGCTGCACAGAACCTGTCGTCTTCCCAGAAATTTGCAGCCACAAGAATATTGGGATGGTCCTTTATCTTTTTGAAATCAATAGAATTGAAAACCTCTAAAAACGTATCTTTTTGTGAATTCATGTAATTGTACTGTTAATAGCAAAGATATTAGTTTCTAAGAATTCGTTCAGCCGTAAGTTTTGCTGAAAGGAGAACATTAGGAATTCCATTCCCGGGATGAGTACTTCCACCAACAAAATATACGTTTTTGTAACGGCTGTGCTGATTATGAGGCCTGAAATAGCCCATCTGGAGAAGGTTATGCGCAAGACTTCCAAAAACAGAGCCTCTTGTGATATTGCAGGCGCTCTCCCAGCTTTCAGGAGTAAAGCAGATCTCAAATTTTATATGTTCTTCAATGTCATCAAGTCCAAGCTGATGCAGCCTTTGAACCACAGCTGTATGAGTCTTTTTTTTCAGTTCGTCCCAATCCTGTTTCTTCATCTTATCTATATGGCCGCAACCAACAATAAATGACAGAGAATCCTGGCCGGCGGGTGCTGCCGATGGATCAGTTCTGACAGGGGCATGGATATAAAAACTCGGATTGTCACTGATGGATTTGTCTTTGAAAATCCGGTCGAGCCCTTTTTTGAATCCGTCAGAAAGAAAGACACTATGATGACCAAGTTGAGGATAGGTTTTATCGAGGCCCCAATGAAAACTGATGGCGGAGCACGAATATTTCATTTTATCAAGTTTGGCTGATTTTCCAGGATCGGGCAGTAACTTCCGGTAAACATAAGGCAAGTCGGCATTTGCAATAACTAAATCAGCCTCGATCTCAGATCCGTCTTCGAGAATGATGCTTTGCGCAGTTCTGTCTTTAATATTTATTTTTTTTACTGGAGCATTATACCTGAAAACCACACCGTAGGAACCCGCTTCAGCCATTAGTTTCTCAACAATTGTATACATGCCTCCCATTGGGAAGAATGATCCTTCTGTCAGCTCAGCAGCAGGTACCATGGAGAATAGAGCCGGTGAATCAAACGGACTCTGGCCAACATAAATGTTTTGAAAAGTGTAAGCCATTCTTAAATGAGTATTGCTGAAGAACCTTTTAACATAACTCCAGTTTGTGATATAGGTTTTTAATTTGATGAGCATTCCAATATTCCTGAAATTTGCAAACTGGAAGACATTGTCGAAATTTCGTCCGATAAGCTTATTCATTCCTATCTGGAAGATCTCATAGCCATCTTCAACATATTTTTCTGATTTTATATAGCTGCCTTTTTCGATCTCCTCCAGCTGCTGCTTCATCTTTTCCTTATTGGTAGAAAAAGTTATGACTTCATTATTGTCAAAATAGATTTTATAAAGATTTTCGAGAGGTTTGATGTTGGTATTCTCAAAAAGTGGAATTCCCAGCGATTCAAAGATCTCACGATATATATCCGGCATCATAAGCATTGTCGCTCCCAGGTCAAATCTGTGACCGTCGCGAATTAATTGGCTACACCTTCCACCGGGAGACGAATTTTTCTCAAATACGGATACTTTGTATCCCTTTTTAGCAAGATATATTGAAGTTGCTATTCCTCCGATACCCGCGCCAATTATTACAGCCGACTTTTTACCTGTCATCTCAGATTTAGAATAAAAATATAAAATATTAAACTAAAGACTTGGAATTATTCGTTTTGTCCCGCATTCCGAGGTGCAAATTAATATTTTCTGCATGAATAATGAAAATGTATATTTTGATATTGAAGATTAGATTTGTTAGTAGGTCGGTTTTAAAATGATCTTCGTATCCCCCTTAATTTCGAAGAGCCACTTTTCAAATTCGGGAGGGCCAAATTTCCCCGTCACATTATTTGAAAACCCATATCCTTCAGTCGGCTTTCCAACCAGATTAGTTTCCATCTTGCCATTCATGTTTTCATCGTGATAATATCTGACTGCATACTTACCAGCTTTAAGATAAGGAATGGTTATGACGCATTTAGTATCGATAAGCTGTTGCTTTTCCCGGGTGAGAATATTATTAGTGGAATCAAAGAGCTCTAACATGATGTTCCCTTTATTATTTCTGATTCCCGCGATCTCTATTTCCAGTTTGAACTGCGAAAATGAAACCTGCGAACCAAATATCAGGAACAGGAATAAAACAAGTAATTTTTGCATGTCTGAATTCAATATGATGTAACACAAAAGGTTAATTCAGGATACTGAGATTTGCTCCGAAGAGATACTCTTTACCTTTTTCAGTAGCTGCTAAATTAATAACTTTCCCGGCATAGGTCAGTTTCAATGGATTTCCCAGTTTTGAAATGATTCTGGCATGTATCAGTTTCCCGTTTTCCCAGTCAATATCCGCCTGAAACCCTCCCCGGGCCATCAGACCATGAATATGTCCCGTGTTCCATGCTAAAGGTAATGCCGGAAGAAGTTCTACTTCTCCTGCCTGACTCTGAATAAGCATTTCGGTTATGCCTGCTGTTCCGCCAAAATTTCCATCTATCTGAAAGGGGGGATGATTATCGAACAGGTTGTTGTGCGTCGATTTACAAAGAAGAGCCAGCAGATTCTCATATGCTTTTTCTCCATTTTTCAGACGGGCATAAAAATTTATGATCCACGCACGGCTCCATCCTGTATGTCCCCCCCCATTTGCCAGACGGTATTCAATGGTTTTTTCAGCGGCTTTAAAAAGATCCGGAGTATTCTGTTGTGTGATCTGGTTTCCGGGATGCAAACCGTAGAGGTGTGAGATATGCCGGTGTCCGGGTTCAGGTTCCTCGAACTCTTCCGTCCATTCCATGATCCTTCCGTCTGATCCGATTTTTGTCGGAGCCAGTTTTTCGAGAGTTTTTTCCATTTTTGTCCTGAAGGACTTATCAACATCCAGTATGGTACTGGCTTTTATAGTATTCTGAAGCAGATCCCTGATGATCATATGATCCATTGTCGGACCCATCACCATGCTGGCATTTCCACCTCCGCCGGGTATTCTGAAACTGTTTTCCGGGGAAATTGAAGGACCAGAAACGAGAAATCCGGTTTTCGGATTGGGGACGAGCCAACCTATACAAAATTCAGCCGCTTCCTTCATTATTGGATATGACTTTTTCCTGAGATATTCCAAATCTCCTCCAAACTGATAATGGTCCCATATATTCTGACAGCTCCAGGCAATACCCATTGGCCACATGCCATAGCCTATTGCGCCGGTGGGTTCAGTAAAGTGCCATGGGTCGGTTGTATAATGAGCCACAATACCATTTACCCCGTAGACCTCATGTGCTGTCCTTCGAGCATTTGGACGAAGAGCATCAATAAAATCGATAAAGGGAATCTGCAGTTCTCCAAGATTTGTTTGCTCAGCTGGCCAGTAATTCATCTGTATGTTAATATTTATATGATAATCAGCGCTCCAGGGAGGATTAAGGCCATCAACCCAAATACCCTGAAGATTGGCAGGTAAGCCTCCCGGTCGGGAACTGCTGATAAGCAGATATCTGCCGAACTGGTAGTATAACTCCAGTAGGTCGGGATCAGCATAACCGTTCTGGATGGCAGCAATACGGGCATCCGTAGTGAAGTACTTTCCATCCCCTGAACCAAGGTCGAGATCTACCCTTTTAAATAGTGATTGATAGTCGCTGATATGAGCTTGTTTTATTTTACTATACGGTTGTATTACAGCATTTTTCAATTGTTTACTTGTATTGGAAGATGGCTCGTCTCCAAAATAATCCGTTGAGGCAGCAATATATATAGTTGCATTATTTGCATTAAAAACTGTGATGCTATCACCCGTTGATGACAAGTTTCCCCCATCTGTTATTACTTTTAACCTTGTGAACATTTTAACTCCCTTGCCATCGCCTACATGTTCATTCATATCTATTTCGTTTGCGGCAACCATGATTTGTGCCTTATTTCCCAGACGTGACAATGAGAGATTAAAGCTTATCGATCCGGGTCTGTCAGCCGAGAGTTTAATCGCAAGCACCTCATCGGGTGCACTTGATATAAATTCTCTGGTGTAATTCACGCGGTCCGATGTATATGTGACTGTTGCTACTGCGTCTTCAATGTCCAACTCCCGGCGGTAGTTTGTTATATTCGATTGATGGCCAAAATCTATATACACATCTCCAAGCGCCTGATTAGTAGCTACAGGACTCTGCGGTTTTTGGCCCATAATAGATCTTTGCGCAAGCTCCCCGGCTTCTTTGTATTTCCCCTGAAAAAGGAGTTTCCTTACCAGCGGAAGGCTTTTTATGGCTTCGGGATTGGCATCCCATCTTTCTTCCCCGGTCCATACTGTAGCTTCATTGAGCTCTAGATGTTCCTTATTGATACCTCCGAATATCATAGCGCCCAATCTTCCGTTGCCAATTGGCAATGCATCGTTCCAGTCATCTGCCGGATGGTTAAACCAAATTTTCATAGCTGATGGCTTACCCAGATCCTGAGAACTAAGGCATGTAAAGGATAAGAGAAAAATTGACGCAAAAATCAGAGCAAGGTGTTTCATGTATTTGAGGATTTATTCACAAGGTAAATTTATCGGATAATATTTAAAACCACGGATTGTTAATTAAAAAAAGAAAATGGGAATTTAATTATACAAGACCTCAGCACGAATCGGTGATATATAAAAAACCCCCGGTTTGTGCCGGGGGTTAAAGACTATCAGAACCTCAATATAGGTTTTATTTCTTCAGCAGATCACGGATCTCGGTAAGAAGCGATTCTTCTTTTGTGGGAACCGGCGGTGCAGGTGGAGCGGCGGGTGCTATTTCCTCTTTTCTCTTCGATGCATTAATAGCCTTAATAACCGTGAAAACTGCAAGTGCAATGATCAGGAAATCGAATGCTGCCTGTAAAAAGTTTCCGTAATTCCAGGTTACTGCAGGATGAGTGGCATCTGTAGCTGCTTTAAGAATGACTTTCAGATCGGTAAAGTTTACACCACCAATGAGTAATCCGAGCGGAGGCATGATTACGTCCGCTACCAAAGAAGAAATGATTTTGCCAAAAGCAGCACCAATAATTATACCGACTGCCATATCGACTACATTTCCTTTCATAGCAAAGGCTTTAAATTCATCTGCTAGTTTCATAATTTCAGGTTTAAGTTAAATATTAAAAATTGTAAGAAATTCCTACTCCAAGTATTTCTTTAAATTGCACTAATGATCCTATTAATTTCTGTTCCCCGTTTCTGTTGACCGGAATTTTGATTTTATCGTCGTAGATAAGCTGCGTACTGATGCTTGCAGAAAGGAATTTATTAACTTTAAATGCAATAAGAGTTTCCCAGTTTATAACAACATTTTGTGGATTCTTAAGGTAATTGGAAAACAGGTCTGCTTTCGTGGTAAATGTGACATTTTTAAGAAATTCACTCTTGAAATCATTCCGGGTATAAATAACTCTGAGGTATCCGCCCAATTCTGTTAATGACTTCTTTCCCGGTGTTACACCATATGCTCCTTTATCGGAAAGTTTTGTGTCTGCGACAATCGTTATTTTCCCTGTGACCGGAGCTATGAAAGCACTGAAATAGTCATTTGGTTTATAGTCAAGTCCAAGTGCCAGCAGAAGGTACGCAGGAGCAAACAGATCTGAGATTTTGGTATTCGGAGTGGTTGAATAATCCCACCCGGGAGCCATCTGGGTTTTAAAATTAATAAGCGCTGCATAATAGAAGTTTTTGAATGCTTCATAGCCGTACTTTGACAGGAAATCAAATTTATCATCGGTTTTCCTGAAGTCAGTACTGCCTTGTTTTAGTAATCCATAGCCAATGTCGAGCGAATTAACCCAGACTGTTTTATCTTTTTTGTAGTTTGCAAATGTGCTGAGTAGCCCATTCACTGCAAATGAATTCTGACCTCCTGCAGACCAATTGGTTAACGATGTCTGTGCAACGTTTACAGAAAAAACTCCTCCTCTTTTCCAACCCTGGGTGCTATCAGCCAGCTTAGTCCGTATGTTTTTTTCCGCATCGGTTATCTGGCTGTATGCAAATAAGTTAAAAATGGAGCATAGCAATATAATTGCAAATATTTTTTGTCTCATCTAATTTAGGTATTATCAGGTTAGTATATTTTTTATTCCATTTTAGGATTGATTCGAAAAGTAATAATCAAATCTAAATAAATTAAAATAATTAAAACAATTTTTTATTTATTTAGGAACTTTCCGAGGATATTTTTAGCTTCATCTGCTAAAAATCCGGTTCCGCCTGTACTGCCAAAAAGCTCGTGTAAGGGTGAAGGATCATCATCCGGAGTAGTATTGTTCTTCCTGGTAATAAGGCTAATTATTCCCGGTAAAGCAACTGATGCAATTTTTTGGGCAACTTCAGGAGAAAGTCCGAGTTTGGAGGATAAATCAGATATTGCCCCTGAGGATATTTTAGACTGAAGCTGATCTGCCCCACTGTTGTTTGGCTTGTCTGAAAAAAGATTCATCACATCCGAAAGGTTTCCTCCAAGCATATGGCCCGTTACTTCTCTAGTTGTGGCATTGCCAAGTACTGAAAATATCTGGTCTAAATGACCTTCCGGAAGATTTGTCTGACTCATAATTTGTCCGCCTACTTCCGATTTAAGGGAGTTAATCAATTGATCAAGCATGAATTAAAAATTTGTGTTATTATATTTCAACTATCTGAATTTAAACAATGAATGAAGATAATTGTTTAGCTATTATCCTAAAAAGTTGAAAGATAATTTTACCTTATTTATTGGTTTGTATAAATCTGGATATAAGGATCATATCCTTCTAATAAACTGATTTTTATTACCGGGACTGACAAATTATTAATGTTGATATCGGTGAAAATTTCATATAAACTGGTAAATTGCGAGAGCAGATTATGATTTAATTGATAAATACTTTAGATTATGGACAGGAAGGACACTTTTGCAACAGTTATCAATAACGGTTATACATGTAATGGGGATAGTATAATTCTCGGTAGCGCCATTCTCGATGGTCAGCCTGTTGCCGGAGCCCAGGTAAAAATTCCTTTAAAAACAATGAACAGACATGGTCTGATTGCGGGGGCCACGGGAACGGGTAAGACCAAGACTCTCCAGGTCATTTCTGAGCAGTTGTCAGCCAGGGGAATTCCTGTTCTTTTGATGGACGTTAAGGGAGACCTGAGCGGCATAGCTATGCCCGGGGAGGCGAAACCTTTCATAATTGAAAGACATTCCAAGCTTAATCTGCCTTTCAACGCTAAAGGGTTTCCTGTTGAATTAATGTCTCTTTCCCAGCAGGATGGGGTAAGACTGAGGGCAACAGTTTCAGAATTCGGGCCGGTTCTTTTTTCGCGAATTCTTGATCTGAATGATACCCAGGGAGGTGTTCTCTCGGTAATCTTTAAATATTGTGATGATAATCAACTTGCATTACTTGATCTCAAAGACCTGAAAAAAGTCGTGCAATATGTTACGGAGGAAGGGAAAGCTGATATCGAAAAAAATTATGGTAAGATATCAACTGCCACCACAGGTATAATAATGCGTAAAGTACTTGAACTGGAACAACAAGGCGCTGATTTGTTTTTCGGAGAGATTTCTTTCGATATAAGAGACCTGTTGAGAACCGATAAAAAAGGATCCGGATATATTAGTATAATCAGGTTGACTGATATTCAGGACAAGCCTAAGCTTTTCTCAACCTTCATGCTTTCTCTTCTGGCAGAAGTTTATAGTCAGATGCCTGAAAAGGGGGATGTAGCAAAGCCTGAACTCGTTATTTTTATTGATGAGGCACATCTGATATTTAATCAGGCAAGCAAAGCATTACTTGACCAGATAGAAAATATTGTTAAACTAATAAGGTCTAAAGGAATAGGAATCTTTTTCGTTACCCAGAACCCAATGGATGTTCCTGACGGAGTATTGGCACAGCTTGGACTTAAGATTCAGCACGCTTTGAGAGCATTTACTGCGATTGACCGCAAGGCTATTAAGCTGACAGCAGAGAATTACCCCGTTTCAGATTATTATAAAACGGATGAAACCATCACAAATCTTGGTATCGGAGAAGCATTAGTTACAGCACTTAGTGAGAAAGGTGTTCCAACACCTCTGGCAGCCACAATGCTCAGGGCTCCGGAAAGCAGAATGGACATTCTTAATCCTTCTGAGATAAGTGCGATAAACGCTTCCTCTGAACTGGTACGGAAATACAGTCAGGTTGTTGATCGGGATAGCGCATATGAAATACTGAACCGGAAAGTTGCCAATGTCCAGCAGATTAATAATGACCAACCGGTACTACGGCCTTCTGCCCGGACATCAGCAGATTCAACGGGCAGTATTATCGGGAAAGATGTGGTAAAGGTATTGACGAGCGCTACCTTTATAAGAGGTGTGTTTGGGATACTTAAAAAAGTGATGAAGTAAGTTTACCTTCTTACCTTTATACTGTCAACAAGATAAGGCGAATCACCTCGCCAGAATGCAGGCGCATTCTTTTGCCTGTAATGAACAATAACCGTAAGGCCCTGTAAGGTATCAAATTCTCTTACCAGCGCTTTATTGGTCACAGAAAACTGGAATTTATCGGAAGCAATTGCAACATTGTTTGTGCTGGATACACTGCTTAGTATCATTTCCCCTTCATAGGTTTTGAAAATAGAACCCTTGTGAGAAAATTTTTGCAATAATCCTGCCCGGTAACCTTCACTGTAGGTGTAAAAATATTTCACGTAGACAATGGTTAGTACTGTCAGCACGATTATGACAAGCAGCCATCTTAAAACCTTTTTAGCAGCACTTACAAAACCGGATTTTACAGGAGCGTTTGATGATGTTGGAGGGGTATTCATATTGAAGTGATTTTTAATAAGTAACAATTTAAACAATAAAGAGGAATCTGCTTCATTCTGAAGTGTTATTTTTTGGCTAAATCTTTAATATCCGGTACCTCGATAATAACCTTGTCATATCCGTATTTAACTGAATTTATCATTGCCAACCCCAGTTCTTTTAAGGTAGATACAAAGCCTGGCATTACCAATCTGACAACCGGGACTAAAAATAGAAATGCTCTGTAAACAGGCTTAAGATTCTTTGCTCCTTTGGAGGGTTGAATAAAACCCGGACGAAAAGCAAATACCTTTTTGAACGGAAGTTTCATCAGGTCATTTTCAGTTTTTCCCTTTACCCTGGCCCAGTTGAGCCTGCCTTTTTCCGAACTATCCGTTCCTGCTCCAGAGATATAGCAGAAGGTCATTTCAGGATTTTTTTCAGAAAGCAACCCTGCTATATTCATAGTCAGGGTATATGTAAGAGCATAATACTGTTCTTCCTTCATGCCGACTGATGAAACGCCCAGGCAGAAAAAACATGCATTATATCCCTTTAACTTTTCAGCAATCGGAGTGAGGTCAAAAAAATCTTTATGAATTATTTCTTTCAGCTTTGGATGATAGACTCCACAGGGTTTCCTGTTAATTACCAGAACTTTTTCTACATCAGGATGAATAAGCGCTTCATGGAGAACCCCTTCGCCAACCATCCCGGTAACTCCTGTAATAATTGCATTTATTTTCATTTAAATCAATTTTTGAGCCATTATTAAAAGTACTTTTCGGTCTTAACCCATCCTGACTAAACAAATCAAACTCAACTTATGTTAGCTTCGTCAGTCTTCAAAGCAAAGTTAAGACAATTATATTTATACTGATAACGATCTGAATTTTGACAACTTTGAGCAAAATCTTTCCGAACTTTACGGTTAAAGGATTTTAACTTTTCATATATTCGGGCAATTATAAATAAAGATGTGACTCCTTGAAAATAACTATAAATAAATCTCAAACACTTCTCGAATTCCTTTTCGAACAGCATCCTGATTCTCCGAGGACAAGAATTAAAAAATTATTACAGGGTGGCACTGTTCGTGTTAACGACAAACCGGTTACTCTGCATTCATTCCAGCTAAAACAGGGAGATACTGTTGATTTTGGAACACGGGTCGGTGTTGCAACCAAGGCTAAACTACCTTTTCCGGTATTGTATGAAGACAAAGATGTAATAGTTATCGACAAACCAGCAGGAATTGCAACCTCAAGTATTGATGGAAGTATCAATGTTCAGCTGGTAATGTCGGAGTTTTTGAAAAGCCTGACTAAAGGAATTGTAAGAACCTTCGTAGTTCATCGTCTCGACAAGGAAGTTTCAGGAGTACTTTTACTTGCGAAATCAGAGACTGCAATGGATGCGATCAAAGATAAGTGGGATGAGACAGAGAAACATTACTTTGCATATGTGGAAGGGATACCTGAAAAACCGGAAGGAACAATTAAAAGCTGGCTTATTGAAGACAATGCAATGAAAATGCGCTCAGTCAGCGAACGACCCGACGCCAAGCTCGCGATCACTCACTATAAGACTATCAGAAATATTAATAACTATACTCTGCTGGATATTGTAACCGAGACCGGGAGAAAGAATCAGATCAGGGTCCATCTTTCGGACATGGGTTGTCCGATAGTTGGGGATCGCAAGTACGGAGCTTCAGCCGATTTCATTCGCAGGGTCAGACTTCACGCATGTTCTCTCATTTTTCCTCATCCATCTAAAGCGGAAATGATAAAAGTTGAATCGCCAATGCCAGAAGGCTTCCTCTCCATCAAGGCTAAGGACGAAAAGTATAAATAACCAGTTTAATTGCCAGCTGTAAAGTAGGTTTTGAGTGCAGGCCAATTACCTGAAGGCTTGATTGTATCCGGAGCAACAGGAATGATTTTGAATCGTTCTGCCGGTATTTCTTTATCATGACTGAGGTAATTCGTAATGAAATTGATTTGAAGCGTTTTTACCGAATCAAGTATTGCTTCAATTTTTGCTCTTCCAATATAGTTTCTGCATAGAATAGTTAAATTGGAATCACCTTTCAGGACATCTGCTGCCGGCCTTGTGCGCATATACTTAATAATTGTGCTGTCGGCCAATGATAAGGCAGCTGATTCAGAAATTTTATTACTCCTGCAATACTCTTGCAACGTCATAATACGGGCCAGTGAATCAATTACTTTTGCAGGATCGGCACAGTAGTAAACATCGAGATTAAGAGCCGGTTTTTTACTCAGTATGTCTGCAATTATATCTATCGATTTAAGATTCTTTTCATCAGGAGCTGTTTCCAGAAACGGGAGGCGAATTTCCTGAAGTGTGGCAGGATCAACTTTATATGAAGATGATAAAAGATTGAAAGGTGAAACAGCCGCTTTGACGAACAAGTTTCCGATGATCTTAAGGATTATCCTGCCAAGATATTTGACTTTTACATCTTTACCCTTGGTTTCAACCGGAGCTTTAAGATCAACAATTCCATCCTTATCTGACAGAATACCGAGGGCCAGACGAAGTGGTACATGGTATTCAACTTTGGTCTTCAGGGATTTATCGAGTGTGAATTTGCGAAAATAAAGCGCGTTGTCACTGATGAGAGATTCAGGTCTTATCTTATTATCAGTTTTAAAATTCATGATTCCGCCTGTTACAGGGAATCCAAAATAATGTTTGAAATAAGCATCAACATCCTTCATTCTGAACTGGCCTATATTGAGTGCCAGATCCATATTATTGAAATCAGTCAGACTTAGTGTTGTTTTGAGCTCAACGGTTCCTGTGCCGTTTAATCCTGATGAAATGTTAAAGGAATATCGATCCTTTGATGCTGCGACAGGTATGCTTTCCAGTTTAATGTTATTGAGAGTATATTCAAACGGATACCGGAGTGTTTTATCTGCGAAAAGGATTTTCCCTCCGTTAATCTGTAATTTAGAGTATGTGTATGTTCCTGTAATAGAAGAAGTTGAATCAGATTTGTGTGAAACGGAGTCACCAGGTACAGATCCCGATTGTTTCATCAGTGTCATCCAGTTATTTGTAGAGTCGATCATTTCAAAAAGGATGACGGGTTCGTCCAGGGTAACTGAATTAAGGTTCACAATGTTTTTATCGGGCTGAATATTCTTAATATCGACAGTCAGATCTTTAAAGGATAAAACCTTCCTGTTCAGGGCGTCAGTCATACTGAAGTCATAGATATGATTTATTCCTGAAACCGTCAGTTGCATGATGCTCCTCATGTTCCCCCTGATTTTAATGTCATTGGTGAGATAGCCGTGTAGTGCGGAGATGTGCATATTGCTTTGCACATATGGTTCGATTATACCGAGGTTAAGGCTATCGAGTTTCAGGTTTACGGAATAAGTACTGTCGGCTTGATTTATTTCCAGATTTGAATAAAATCCACCTCCTTCAACGAATCTGAAATTTATATCCAGGTTGGTGGAATCACTGTTCCAGGTAAATCCAGGTATAAGTAAGTCTAATTTATTGAGTGCAATAGTATGGTCCAGGAGGATATCAGTGTATTTTACATAGCCACGGTTAATTTTAATATTATTTATGATATATTTAGTTGGTTTTGAAGGCACTGTATCTTTAACAACAATCGCAGAATCAGAGGCAGTAAGATCGGAGAAATTGAATTTATTATTGTTCTGAAGTACCTCGGCAAATGGATCATCAAGTGAGATACTTTTAACATGTATTTCATTTTTAAGCAATGGTAAATAATCGAGCTTCACCTTAAGGAGATTGAAGCTGACGAAAACAGTTTTCGAATCTGATTCATATAGTTTTATCCCATAAGCCCTGAGAGTACCTGTGAAATAATTAACCCTTATTTTCTTGATTTCCAGGTTTCTTCCGATAAGTTCATGGCAATGCTTTACCAGATACCAGCGTGTTAGCCGGGGGGCGGTAAAAAGAATTATAAAAATCAGGGCAAAGATTCCTATGAGAAATTTATACCTCTTTTTCAAGTAGGGTGTTTTCATACGATCGTTAATATATAATAGTGCAAAGTTAGATAAAGAGGCTTAATAAAAATACGCCCTGATGTGAAGTTCTGACATCAGTGCATATATATTTATTTACCCCAAAGGATAATTCTAGATTAAAAATTAAACTCATGAAACGTGCTGTCTGCTCCGTCCCGGTCTTTTAGAGGGATCCATGTAAATTATCTCCCACAGATGCCGTCAGGGTCCTGGAAACTGCGTTCATAGGCACAACCCATGTCCTGAGCTTTATCAGTTTCAATTCCACCAGCTTCGATCGATTTTTTCAGGATCTGATCAACCTGAATGCGGCTGTCGGCAGACAAAGCCAAAATAGTTTCTGTGCTTTTCCTGGTATCACAGATTTCTTTAGATGTGAAGGTCTTGAAAAAAGGCTCTACGAGCAGCATCACATAGATGTCATCGGTTATGATCATGCATTTTGACTTATCATCACAATACCTTGAATCAAATTCATAACCGAGTTTTGTAAAGAATCCTACAGTTTTGTTAAGGTCCTTTACTTGTAAATTAACAAATACTTTTGTACCCATATAATTTAGATTTAATGGTCAAAAAAAATGTAAGAATTCTAATAGGGAAGCTAAGCAACTTATTTCTGCGATTGTTCAGGAAATTCCAAACTTTAACTTTTGGAAGTTTTTATCATTACCTGATTAGTAATTTTATTGCTTCTTCAGTATTTGAAACAAAGAAGATCCTGTTTCCCTTATTGCTTTCACGAATAAAGTCCTGTAAACTTTTACTATGATATTTTGAAAAATCTCCTATTATAGCCAGTTTAAAATCATATGTTGAAAACTTCTGAAGCATTTCGCCTGCAAAACCTGTATGCAGCCTGAAAAAATCAGGATGCAGATTTTGTTCCTTAATAATTATCCTGTTACAGTTATTGAACCCTGAATCACCCATGAGATCCAAAGCGTCCTGAACTTCAGTAATGACCTGATTGCTATCGGTCACTTCTGCAATTACTGTTTTATCCTGTTCAAAAAAAGTAAGCATGATTATTAATCGGTTGTTATGGTATAAACGTTATCCTGTAGAACTTCGATTCAAGAGGGCCTATGGCCTCAGAAGAATGTGATAGTGACTTTCCGGTCGGATCAACCTCTGTAACAACAAGGTTCTTTCCGTTAATTCCGTTTGTAAGATTCAGGGTAGCTTCTTTTCCATTCAATTCACGCAGATGGACAATGCATGATTTCCCGTTCTCATCCGGTTCCGAACTTATGAGCAAAATATTGTCAGGCCATCCTGAAATGTAAGATCCCTCCCAATTATTATCACCAGTTCCCGACCCCGGCAGAACTCTGGTTAAGAAAGGTACCCGGCATCCCCATCCGAATCTGGATGCAAACCCATTCGAAACATCTGACGATGTTGTCAGATAATAGGTCCATGAATGCCCTCCACGTTGATCGGCATTAAAATTTGTAACCCAGTAATTATTCATTGGCCATGAAAAAAGTTTGGTACTCTGAGGCATGGCTCCGGCTGTGTATCTGCCGGTATTTATTGCTCCGAACTGCATGAGAGGCATCCCGGGGCATCCTAAAACCAGCTGTGCCGATTTATTCCTTACCGATGTGAAATCCTGAACTGTATACCAGTCATTCGAAGAACCTTTTATCTGATCCTTTCCGGTTTCAATGACACCTCCCTGAACTTCTGTGAAGTGTTTTCCTTCATCCAGTTTTATCGGGAAGGCAATGTAAAAGCTTTCAGGAGTGATTATACTCTTTTTTATTATTGAACATGCCAGATCAAGTCTTTTCTCAGTATTATAAAGCCGGATTTCAAACATGAATCCTTTTGGCTTTTCCGATGTTGCTGATTCCCCATAAAACCTTACAGAATTCCATATTTCACCTTTCAACATAGAATCGAACCAGACCGTATCAAGAGGTGATCTTCTGAAATCATCGAGCCTCCTGCTTTCCATCTGCGACCTGTTGCCTAATTGCTCAAGTATAAATTCTCCCATTTTATATTCACTTTCAGGGTCAATAAGCTCAAGTGAAAGTTCTTTATCGTACCATGATATAATTGTTCCCTTAGCAGGGTTCGTAACTATCCTGTACCATTTATTTTCAAGAATTTTGGTGTCAGATTGTTTTTCAGGAAGCCGGTTATCATCAATCGCCCGGATTATGTATTTCTTATAGCCGAAAGCCGGTATATCTTTGAACCAGATTGCCCATTCTGTTCCATCAGAGCGACTTGACAAAGCCTCGACAGCCAGCCTGTTGCCATCATGATCGAATACTCCTGCAATTTTACCCCGAGGTATTATCTGGTGATCTATATAAACAGTTGCCAGACCTGATCTTTTCCAGTTAAGCGTATTAAATATAACTAAAGATGGTTCAGGCTGTCTGGAAAATTTACTCTGTAAAAGTCCCATGGCTTCTTCTCCTATTGAAGCCGCCCTCCGGTTAGCTTCCCAGGCGTATGATTCTTTGAGAGCCCGTTGTTCCATAGTTGGCTGACTCAATGGTTCCCTGACACTTTCAGAGTAACCTGTTGTGTGTTCTGTGTAGAATAATAATGCATTGTCAGTAAGATCGATACTCTTCCTGATCTCATCAGGAAGTTTAACGCCTTGCAGTGCGGCCATAGAAAGACCTGCCTCATTTGCAATAAGTGTTGATGAGGCAAGCCTTGCAGTTGCCGTTTCCCTCGCTGAAGCGCCAAATCCATCGGTCCACCAATCGGGCCAGGCCCCTCTTATTACCGGAAATTCAGACCCATGATCCTTTTCCATATCGCTGAAAAAAGTCTCTGCAAGGGACGTTGAGAGTTTTGGCCAAACGAATAACTCATTCCATTGTTTAATCAGATCGCTGGAAATAGTTGACGGTGGTGAATTATCGGTAAGATATCCGGAATGCTGGATAGCCATCTCATCGTAAGGATATTTTTTTGCATCGAGAGTTATTAGATAATTAAAAAGGTTGTTCTGGAACCTGTTTATGTCTCCGGATTGCATTTCCAGCACTGTGTTTCCGGTCATGTAATGCTCAGCCCTGAATGTTAATAACCGTTTTCCAGACGGAGATTCCCACCAAAACATTGTCGGTTTATCAAAACATATCAATGCCCGGTGACCATGAGTACCCATATTGAGATATTTTACACCCATCTGGTTAAAATAATCGTTCAGACACCAGCCGATACCATTTACATCGTCCTGCATGGCAAGTGTTACAGGAATTCCCTTTTCCTTAATCCTTCCGGCAGCAGCAAGCGAAGCGGCGAGTATCTTCTCATCGGGTATCTCATCGAAATTATAATACATCGCGGTTACTTCAATCCGACCCTCTTTAATGCGCTTTATCAGGCGCTCAATCTGGCTTGCAGGCCTGCATTTCAGATATTCGTCCACTGGCCAGGCGGCCTCACAGGTCCAGCGGAATTTTGCATCATCAGGATAATTATCGGTTGCATCACAATAATCAAGAGCATAATCAATGTACCTCAGGTGTTCTGCGAGGATTTCAGTTTGGGAACGGGTATAACCGATGTCGGTATGAGTATGCTGAATAAATTTAATCTTCCATTTTCTAACTGGATCGAGTGAAACCTGGTTTTTCATTGAAAAGTCGCCAACAACAACTTTCAGTTCTGTAAGCGTATGCTTTGAAACAGGAGGGAGGCCAAGATTTATTGTATTATATCCAAATTTGAGATGTATTGTTTCGATGAGCTTCCCATCGGCGTATACCTTTGCGTCAGATTCCTTTCCAAAATAAAAAACTGCGGTTTCCACAAGCTGAAGCTGGGTTGATCCTTTCCTGATAATTGCAGGGAAGGATCTCATAGTAACACCGGTCTTCACAGGTTTTTTAAAAGTCATGTACCACGATGTGAGATTTGACTTACTACCCGTTACTCTGACACGTAACGGTTTATTTGCGGCTAATTTTTTTACCGGGATTCTCAGGATCATGTATCCATGATGATCACCATTCTGATCAACCATGATTGAATTGAAGCTTAAGGAAGATCCATCAATATTTTTGACTTCCCAGCCAGCTTGTCCGTCAGTATAAAATGAGTAATTTTCTGATTCATTTACAGTCAGATCCATTTTTGCACGACCCGGGCTTGACCCTAAAGCAGCTACCCAGATAAATGCCGCATATTTTTTACCTGTAATTAAAGGAGCGGGCTCTGTCTCCCATTCTATGTAATCTTTTCCATTTATTGCCCTGAGCAATAAACTCTCCCTCAATCCCGGTATGCAGGATTGGTAATCGTAGTCTAATCCTGCTATTTTTTGCGAGTACCCGTTGATAAGGTAATCGTCAGAGTTTATAAAGGACTGTGCCTTTACAGAATGATTTACCAGAATTAAAATCAGGATTAGGAAGAGTGTTCTGTTTTTCATCTCATTTTATTTTACAAACGCCTTAATTACAATTGCCTCCGAACCAGACTGATTTATAATTCTGTAGCTTCCTGCGGCTGCAGGTATTACAAATGTCTCGGCATAGCTGAATCTATGTGTAAAGCCGTTTCGGGTTTCAACAATAATACTGCTTCCCTCAACCAGGCTCAAAACATGACATTTATTACCCGTTAATATTTCAATGGAACTTTTAAAATGATACCTGTTCACATCATACAGGTGAGTATCATGGGTTGGCATATGGAAGAGTTGCCAATCTTTACCTTTATCAATTAAAACAGGTTTTGAAATCAACTCATTTATGACCCGGTTGCCTTTTCTGTCGAAATACAGGTTTTCCATTCCCCGGGCTATATTGAGTGGTCTTGGTTTACCGTTGAGGTCGAGCCGGTTCCAATCATACATTTTAAAAGTAAAAATATAAGGAGTGGAGCTTATTTCAAGGACAAGGTTATTTTTCCCCGACCCATGAATTGTACCAAAAGGAATCAGGAAGAGATCGTGTTTGGATGCTTCATGTTTCTGAACAAATTTCTCTATATCTGCAGGCACTGAATTCTTTACAGCATTTTCCAGCTCCAGCCTGAACTCTTCGGAAACAATATTTTCATGAAATCCAAGGTAAACCAATGCATTGTCTTTAGTATCGAGGATATAGTAGGTTTCTTCCTGGGTAAAATCCTCACCAAAATGCTTCTTCATATATTCTGGCCGGGGATGACATTGCACCGACAGGTTTCCGCCATCGAATGTATCGAGGAAATCGAACCTGAGTGGGAATTCTGTTCCGAAACGGTTAAAACAATCGCCTAGAACAGACTCTGACTCCTGGTACATGAGCCAATCGAATGAAACTTCCAACAGCTTTCCTGAACTTTCAAATAACAGTCCGTTTTCAGGAGCAATCAGTTCGAATGACCAGGCATAGTTGGGAACATTTGGGCTAAGCCCTTTTATGTGATCTTTTATCCATGAACCGCCCCAGACACCCGGCTCAAACCACGGCCTGACGCGGAACAGGTTTTGGCTCATTTTTTTCAGAGATTTCCTGAGCAGATCACCACCGACATAAGATATTACTTCAGGATTTTGGCAATCGACTATAATATTGATAAAGGGCAGAAGTTTCTGTTTATGTTTGTTCAGAACAATCCAATCCACAAAATAGGACCTTTTATACATCTCCTTTGAGTCCGCTGGCTCTTTTTCACCAAGATTTGAAATGCTGCCCGCCCTTGACCTGAATTGTATTTCATTTTTTGGGATATCGAGATATACAAGTAAACCCTCCCAGCCTGCAAGTGAGGCGCCCGGACCAATAATAATATTAATATCGGCGTCACTTTCGGGGGTCATTCCCGGTGACAGATCAGGATCGAAAAAGTCAATTAGATCCAATGTTGTTCTTGTACCGAAGAGAGGATCATCTCCTCCAAGAAATGGAGATACCATCTCCCTGATTACTTCAGGTTTTTTAAAATAACTGAATGTTTCTTTCCACGATGCTTTGATCCCTTTGCTCCTCAGATATATGTCTAATTTCTCACAGAAAGTGGCATAGAACACACCTATATAACCATCAATGGTAATCTGTCTGTGTATCACAAATGCTTCTGCCAGGGCCTCAAAACCCTCTGAAATCAAGTTGTCATCGAGGCTGAAAGAGGGATATATATCATACTGCCCTTCCTTTTGAAGTTGTTTTACTTCGGGAAGAAGATATTGACCGGTATTTCTCCACTCTTTTACCAAAGGATGTATTTGAGTATTACGGTGCTCTGCACCTCAATTTCTTCTTACTGGTAGGTGGCTGCAAATCTTTTGGTGATATGCACCATCATATCCTTGCAATCTTTTTCTAAAAATATTTTAATGAGTCAACATGAATCATACTATTACTAACCAGCGTAGTTGCGTAATATTTGAAGAAATGACCAGCAATAAAATAGCATTAGGGGCAGAGTACCGTAATATTGTATGGATTTATTAATCTTCATTTTCTTTTTAACACGGCAACAAATCCTCCATTATCAGCCATTGTAACCTTAAGAGAACCCGGAGCATCAATAGTCATTACAGATTTCTTCAGTTCTTTAGGTTCCTTATCAGAGTTTTTAGTATCGTTCCAGGTTTCAGCTTCATAGGTGCCTGCAGGCAAAAAAGATAAATTCAGCTCAATTTTCTTCCCGATGCTGTTGTTCATAGCTCCAACGAACCATGCTTCGCCACTTCTCTTTGCGATAGCCACATAATCACCCGGATATCCTTCGATGAATTTGATATCGTCCCAGGTAGTTGGAACAATCTTCAGAAAGTCAGATCCAGGTTGATTAAGAATATTATCAGGATGATCGCAGACGACAGTAAGAGGGCTCTCATAAATTACAAATTTTGATAACTCGGCAGCCCTGGTATTCCAGACAACAGCAGGTGTCTGATTTTTATATTGTTCTTTTGTAACATTCAGAAACGCGCCGGGTGTGTAGTCCATTTGCCCTGCCAGCATTCTGGTGAATGCAAGCTTGACATTATGTTCAGGGCTCATTTTATTGGAAAATTTATAATATTCGTTACCCATAACCCCTTCGCGTGTGATCATATTAGGCCATGTACGGATTATTCCATCAGGTTTATAAGCCCCATGAAAGTCAACCATTAAGTGATTCTCTGCAGCGCATTTTATTATGTCGTGATACCAGTTTACCATTTGCTGATCATCACGATCCATAAAGTCAATTTTAATTCCGGCGACGCCCCATTTCTCATATAAAGGGAAAGCTTTTTTGTAAGCTGAATTCCTGTTTACATCACTTGAGTAAAGCCAGACAATGATTTTAACATTTTTTGTCATGGCATATTCAATGATCTGAGGCATGTTTATCTGAGGCGCCCATCTTGTAATATCAGCATCTGGAGAATTGAATTTGCCATACCACTGCCAGTCGACCAACATGTACGGCCAGCCCATTTCTGAAGCCAGATCAATGTACTGCTTAATGACAGGCATCTCCATTTTTACTTCCCCGCTCCACCAATGATCCCAGGCGCTCATTCCCGGTTTGATCCACGAAGGATCTTTAATGACACAGGGATCATTAAGATTCTGGATTATCTCGGATTCGATTAATCTGCCCGGAGTTTCTCCGATCATCAAAACGCGCCACGGAGTATAAACTTCATCGGAGAACCTGACTTTTACACCTGTCTCCTGTTCCCCGGGAACCGGGACCAGTTTTGTAGTAAGCTGGCCAGGGGTACCATTCGTACCAAGGTAAAATGCTGCATAATTATCAATTTTAGCCTCGGTGATAGCAACCCAGCAGTTATTTCCATATTCCATTAAAAAGGGCATACCTGCTATGGTCTTATCAGTCATATAACTCAGGGGATGCTCAAAAAACTCCGATTCATTGGAAGATGAATAGCCACCGTATTCAACTACCCATGCTTTCGGATTTTCAGGGATACTGAAAGTAGTTAGTTCTTTAGTAATCTGACGATCCCCGACCTTGCCACTTCCTGATAATTTGTACCGGAACGCTGTTCCGTCATTATAAACCCTCACTGTAAATTCCATCGATCTCATTGGTTCGGATTTTTCAGTGAGCGACAGCCGCAGTTCATTGTAGTTATCCTCAATCTGTGAATGTTTGGATTTTACGACTGGTATCCAGGTTTCGTCAATGGTCTTCACCAACTGGTCAGCAATTGAGAAATTACCCTTCATTGCAGGTTCATCTTTGAATTCGAATCCCAATTGTGAAGGATTTACTATTACTCTTCCGTTGAAGGAAACAGAGTATGTCAATATATCATTGTTGCTTAATGTAACAATAATTTTATTGTCAGGTGATTTGACATCGATTGTCTGCGCAAAGTTTCTTGCACTTATAAAAAGGAAGAAGAGAAGGATTACTTTCTTAAGTATTAACATGGTTTCTGCTCTTTCGGTATATAATCAAATTATTATTTCACTGTCATTTGTAACGGTCAGAAATATAGTCCATTACAATTGATTTAAGGATGTTGGCAAACTTAACATTTGGAATTTCTGCTCTTGAAAAATATTGTGGACGCACCCCTTCCAGGAGCGTTACTTCTTCTATTGGAAGGTTTATTTTTCCAGTGTAGATGTATTTTATATTCTCGTAAGCGTCTCCTGTCAGGCATTCATATTTTTTATAGAAAGCATATTCCTTAAGATCCATATCCAACTCCTCCTTTACCTCACGAACCAGAGCTTGTTCGGGTGTCTCTCCCTCTTCTACATGACCGCCGATCAGGTCCCAGTAATCGGGGAAAGGTATATCCGGTTTATTATCACGAAGATACAGCAAAAACTCACCGTTGTCGTTTTCAAGTATAATTGCTGCTATCTCTTTCATAAGTGATAAAAATACTAAAATACAATTGCACTACGTCTTTCCAGAAGGATCGTATCTCTCCAGGTCCCGTCAAGTCTGGCAATCCGTTCTCTTCGACCTATTTCCCTGAAACCGAATTTCCTGTGAAGCTTTAACGTGGCTTCATTTTCGGGAAACACGCTTGAAAAGAGTGTCCATATTCCATTCGACTCAGAAGAAGCGATAACCTGTTTCATAAGTTCGGAGCCTGTATTCTTATATCTGTATGTAGTGGCAACATATATGCTTACTTCCGCAACTCCTTTGTAAGGTTCCCTTGCTGAAAACGGGCTTAATGCTGCCCACCCGGTAACTATATTGTCTTCCTCCGAAACAAATCTTGAGTGGGGAAGATGCTTCGAATCCCAATCCTGCCATGACGGGACAACAGTCTCAAATGTTGCATTCCTTGTTTCAATCCCCATCCTGTAAATTTCGAGAACGTTCTGACTGTCGACGGGATGCATTTTCCTGATCATAATCCGACTCTTTCCTTATCTTTAAATATCGTAGCTACCTCTATCCTGTTGTTATCGGGATCGAGTGTCTCAAACTCCCAGTATCCGTCCCCTGTTTTCCTGGGTCCGCGTAAAATTTTAAATCCGTCATCGACCAGTTCATTCATTTTCTCATCCACATGATCCATACTTACGACTCCAAACGACAGATGAATAATACCCTGATATTGCTTTTCGACAGGATCGTTCAGGTTTTCAGGAATTCCGGGTTTTTGCATCAGCTCAAGCCGAGTTCCTGATTCGAATGATACAAAGTAGCTTTCAAAACGGTTCTCCTTATTCAGGTATTTCTTATTCGCAGTACCATTGAAATATTTAACGTAATAGTCTTTGAGTCTTTCGAGTTGTGTGGTCCATATGGCTACATGGTCAATTATCATTTCACATCAATTAAATTGGTTAATGTTTAATCTCAGATATATTTCTGAATTTAGCTGCGGCAGCATGGCCGGTGTTATGAGAGGTGACAGCGAGCCCCAGGTAAACTTTTGAATTCAATTCCATTTTAAATGTTGTGTAAACTTTCCACGCAATTCCATCAGTACTGTAATAGCCGGTAAAGTCATTTCCTGTTCTTTGTAGTCTTATCCAGGTATTCGGATATTTTACCGGGAATTGAGCTCTCCCGGTTGAGGTTTTAGGATAGATCGCTTTCATAAGACTGTCCCTGGTCTGGCGATACTGAAATTCATATCCTCCGTTATTCTTATTTCTCGGGTTATTATCCGAAAAAACCTGGAAATAGATGTGTCTGCAGGAAGGTGTAAAATCTTCCCGTGCCATTAGTCCTGCTTTTGTATAAACATCAGCAGCCTGGAGGCTTTCAATTCGTGAAACGATATCGAAATCGCCTGTACGTTCAAAATATGCAAAACTAAACTCATCTTTAGTCCCCCAGATATCAGCTCCACCGGCTGTAATATCGATTCCGTTCGTCAGCATTTTTATTATGCCTTTAAGGGAAGGATTTCCGATATCCTTATGTTTAAACGTTGCTATGGGAATTGCCCGGGGTTTAGGCGTATTTGAAGGTGAATTCTGTTTGTCCTGACCCGATAGAGCTGGCATAGAAAGAACTGATGCAATAATCAGAACTGAATAGATAATACTTTTTTTAATCATGGTTGTTTAATTTTAAATCTTAGAACTGTTTTTAACTTATCGGGACTAACTTTTCTTGCATCGGAAATATAAATTTCCCTGTGTGTTTTTGATTCTCTGAAGTATTTATTTCCTGAACAAAAATCCTCCATTTTCCTGAAGCTTCCCGGTTCATTGTCATAACTTCCCAAATGCATCATCTGAATGCAGAATCCCTCTTCAATGGTGCTAAAGATAACCTTTTCAAGTAGAGGATGCGGTTTTTTCCTGCGGGTAATATTGATGATTTCTGCTGCGAAAGAGTCATTTACAAATTCAGGCTGTTTTATCATAAGGTTAAACACCAGGGTATTTTTATCCAGCTTTTGGGACGCATTCTTTTTAGCCTCTTCAGATATATCCCATACTCCCTCAAGAGGATAAACTGTATATTCAAAATAATCTTCAGGGGCAAATCCTTTTTTTGGTGACATTTTTACAGCATATGAGAGGGAATATAGTACCCCAATATATTCGGCAAAGGATTTATCGTTCGGGTTCCCCTGTCCATTGACTGAGAAAAATTTAAATGGAGGAATTCTGATCAGTTCCGGTTGTGTGCCTGGCAGGTAGTAATTCTTCTCTGTCTTTTTCCATTCGTGTGCCATAGTGAAATGAATTTCAGCTTAAAAATAAGTTTTATTCTTTAAATCCTCTTTGCCAATCATTTTAATTCGGAGGAATTCTTATACACAGTGATTCCTCAAATAATCTATTATTACTTTTGATTATATTTGGGATGCCAATAGAAATAAAACAAATGAAAAACATTGTTTTGTTTAGCCTTGCCCTTATAATTTTCACTAATTGCCAAAAGGAAAAAATGAATATTCCGGATACCGGCCGGAAAATTGTGCTCAATGGTTTTATCACCACTGATACACTGTTCAATCTTTTAATGGGGGAAAGTGCTTATTTAACTGATTTGAGTACACCTTCATATATGTCGCTGACGGATCTGGATAGTCTTAAGGTCAGAGTCTATGATAATAATAAAATAATTGATTCCCTCAGTCACAATGCTTATTCCGATTTGTCTGTGTATGATTACTGGAAGATGTTCTCCCCTGGCAATTACTGGTCACGAAAGGTCCGTCCCGTACCGGGAAGGAGTTATAAAGTTGTAGCCAGTAAATATGGATTGCCTGATGCATATGCTGTTACATCAATACCTGCGCTTGTGTCGATTATAAAAATTGATACTTTACACATTAACGTTACACCAGGAACCTTTTATGACACAAATGTTGGAATGCAATTTAAAATTGAGTTCTCTGATCCTGCCAATGAAACTAATTATTACCTGTTCAGAATGTATATAAATACCTACTGGGATCCTGAAAGCGAATATAATGTTAATTATAATTCTGAAGTTGTAAATTTCATTTCCGAGGACCCCATAATTGAAGAAAAAATGAAAAATGGAAACGGACTCGAAGCGATTGCATTCAGTGACAAAGTCATAAATGGACAAAAACACGCTTTAAATGTTATTGTTAACAGTATAATAGTTGACAATCCAGATGTTGTACAAACATGGAGTCAAACAGGTAATATAAATTATGCAAGTCCCAGGAAGACAGTTTACTTCAAGTTTTATTCAATTACTGAGGAATACTTCAAATATATCCAGACCCTGCAGGTTTATGGTAAAAAATATGGTAACCCGTTGGCTGATCCGGTACTGGTACCATCGAATGTTTCAGGAGGTTATGGAATGTTTACCGGAGCGGCTGTTTCGACCGATTCAATTGTATTTACATTTTAATGGTTATGTCCTTATCGAAGCCTGTTCTGAAACTAAGTATTATATTGTTTATTCTGATTATTTGTCAATCGGTACAATCACAGAATTACACTATTTCAGGATATGTTGAAGATATAAATTCAGGAGAACGTATAATCGGCGCATATGTGACTGACAGTATTAGTAAAAGTGTGGCTCAAACCAACAACTACGGGTTTTACATGCTTAAGAATATCAGGTCCAGTGCAAGCATTCAGGCTACGTATATCGGCTTAAAGTCGAAAACAACGAATTTATCGTTAGTTAAAGATACTATGATGAATCTGCTTTTAAAGCCTGTATTGGAATTAAAGGAAGTAGTTGTTTCTTCCTCACGTTATAATCGTAATATAAATGCTCCGCTGGGTATGATCACCATACCTGTTAAACAGCTTACATCGATGCCTGCATTGGGAGAACCCGACCTGATTAAATCAATTCAGAGCCAGACGGGTATAAAAGGTGGTGTGGAAGGATCTGCAGGAATTTTTGTGAGGGGTGGGGGAGCGGGTGAAAATCTTTTCTTATTTGATGATGTTCCGTTATACAATGTAACTCATCTTTATGGCTTTTTCAGTGTGTTCAATAGTAATGCCATTAAGGATATAAAACTACTAAAGGGCAATTTCCCGGCAAGGTATGGAGGCCGTGTTTCATCCGTAATAGATGTTCGCAGCCTCGATGGCAATAATAAATCTGTAAAAGGAGAGATTTCACTAGGTATTGTCTCATCAGACTTTACTCTTGAAGGACCGTTATTTAGTGAAAATACGACTTTTTTGATTTCAGGCAGAAGAACATATTTCGATTTGTATTCAGGGGCTCTCAAATACATGAATTTACTCGACAGTGACTTCCCTGGTTACTATTTTTATGATCTGAATGCCCGGCTGACGCATACTTTTTCTCAAAAGGATAAAATATTTTTAAGTGTCTATAAGGGTCAGGACAGGATCAGGAATAAAAACGGGAATTCGATTACGGACACAAATTCGGACACATTCTCTGAAAATACAAATGAATCTTCAGGCTGGGGTAACTTCGTGGGCTCATTGCGCTGGAACCATACTTTTGGGAACAGCCTTTTTGTTAATACCACTTTAGCATTCAGCAGGTATAATTATTTTACACTAAGCCAATATAAAAGCGTCCAAAAGGATTCTGCATTAATAAGTAAAGTACTGAAAAACTACTCATCTAATTATACAACTGATATTTCAGACATTATTATTAAGTCGGATTTTGATATTTCGATATCTAATAATCATAAACTGATTTTTGGCTTTGGGAATACCTTTCATAAATTTAACCCGGGTCAGGTTACTTATAGCATGGACGACAGGGTGTTGCATGAAAAAACGGATTCTGTTTTTACAAATTATAGTCTTAGAGCAAGTGAACCTTTTCTCTACATTGAAGATGAGGTCAGCCTGCTCAGGATAATAAAGATATATTCAGGTTTAAGAGTCACTGGTTTTATTTCGGGGAATAAAACTGTCTTAAACACGGAACCAAGGATCTCAGCCAGTCTGTCTTTGCAACCAAATCTGGTTCTCAAAGCCGGATACTCAAGAATGGTCCAGTATATGCACCTTTTAACAAGTTCAGGATTGAGTATGCCTACTGACATCTGGGTGCCGGCATTAAAAGGTGTTGACCCGTTGAAGTCAGATCAGATTAATGGAGGGATTTCCTTTGAATGGGATAAAAAAGCATTGTTTACACTGGAAATATATCAAAAATGGCTTTCCAATACAGCTGGTTACCGGAACGGAGCATCATTGCTTATTGACATGTCACCGTGGTACGATAAAATAACACAGGGTCATGGGAACGCGAAGGGAATTGAATTGTCTGTAGAAAAGCAGAAGGGACGATTCAGAGGAAGCCTGAATTATACCCTGTCGAGGGCAACCAGACAATTTGCCGATCTTAATAACGGCCAAACCTTTCCGTTTAAATATGACCGTCTGCATGATCTGAATATTTCTTTAAATTATAAGATTTCGGAAAAATGGGATGTATCAGCTTTATGGGTGTATGGTACAGGATACTCTGTAACATTACCGGTAGAGAAGTATCCGCCGGTTATAAATGTTTACACCCAGGTTGAGCGGCCAGTGTTAATTTATTATTACCCATCAATAAACAATTGGAGATTACCGGCTTATCACAGGCTTGATCTTGGGGTACACTACAAAACCAGGAACCGTCTTGGTGAACATTCTTTAAGTATCGACATCTTCAATGTTTACGACAGGTATAATCCGGTTAATGTATATTTCTGGGATGGTTATACCTTCAAATACAATTATTTATTTCCGATTATCCCGTCAGTTACCTATACTCTGAAATTCGGGTAATTCATTCAAAAATTAATTGATTAAAAATTCAGCAGGGGCAGATTGCTTTCTAATCTGTAATCATTTATCTGATACATTTCTGATGAATTGTTCAAGTTTGATCCTGTCGAGACGGCCATCAGTTCTTACTCCGCTGCAAACGTCAACTGCGAAAGGCTGCACTTCTTCGATTGCTTGTCTGACATTGTCGGGATTAAGTCCGCCGGCAAGAAAGACAGGACATTTTGAACTTTGCACTATTGCTCTGCTAAGTTTCCAATTATGAACTCTTCCAGTACCACCGAGCTCTTTAACTTTCAGTTTCGGGTTCCCGCTGTCAAGAAGAATAGCATCAACCATAGTGGATATTCTCACAGCTTCATCAACTGATCCTTCATCAATTACATGGATCACCTGGACAATTTTTATATCCGGAAGTGCCGTCTTTAGTTCTGAATATGTTCCTGAAGATAATGCATCAACGATCTGAATTGTATTTGTATTTGTTCTGTGATGATGTTCAAAAATCTTCGCTACTGAGGTTTCGCTTGTCAGCATAAATGTTGCGATCGGGGGAGGAACCGTTTTTGCAATTTGCATTATAAGCTCATCTGAGATCGGTCCGGGTCCGCTGGGCATTTTAGCAACGAGCCCGATTGCCCAGGCCCCGCATTCTATTGCCATTCTTGCTTCATCCGGACTATTTATGCAACAGATTTTTATTCTTGTAAGCATATTAAATCATTTTAAGCACTGTTTATAAATTGCCCTGAAAGTTCCCCAATTAAATCCACACCAGGCGATCTGGAATATTTCGGTTTAGTCTTTCTCTATAAGTTCATTTATTTCAGAGAGATGCAGTTTCAAATGTGGTGGAAAATCGGAAATCATTGCTTCCATAGTCACTGTTTTTCCAGGTCCCGATATCCATTCATTGTTGCATTTGTCAGGGTCTGCATTTTTTATCACATGGCTGATGTGAAGAAGTGAGTACTTACACAATTGAACCAGATTTATCCACTCTTCATTCTGATAACCCTGGATCTTAATCCATCTGTCATTATTTCCAAGGGTAGCATAGTTTGGAAAGATAAGCGGCAAAGGCTGATAATGAAGATGAACGATCCTGTGGGTATTATTAGTTGCTGAGTCTATCAGGTGTCCGATAATCTGTTTTATACTCCTGTTCTGGGAATTTTTTCTAAGGGTTACGACATCTTCAGTCAGTTTCATTAAGATAGGTTCCCATTCAACAGTCAGTGATGCAATTTCGTTGCTGATTGAAACAAGGTTTTTCATATTGATTTTTTTTGAGACATTTTATGAAACTGAAGTAGTTCCTCCTTTCTCCCGGCTGAGAGTTCATTCCATTTAATGCCTTCAATTGCACCCTCAAGTCCGTAAAGCAGACTAAGACAGGCTCCGGGGTCCAACACCTGAAGCCGTAGAAATGCTTGTTCGGTACCAGCTGCCTTCAGCTTTTCGAAAGAATCAATACCTGCCTGAATCAATTTGGACTCGGTGTCTTTGCCAATATTGATCAGGCCTGACAAAGTGTTCTTTTGTGTTGATTTCATTTCAAAATTTAAAAAACTATTTTAATATTTCCAAAGAATTCTCTTGATGGACCAGGATGATAAGCATTGCCATCGGGATCCGGTTCAGTGAATGCCATGTATTTTGATGCAAAAATATTTCGTGCGAAAATGCTGCATTCACCTTTTATTTTACCAATACTCAGCTCATAAGAAACCCTTGCATGAAACAAGTTGAATCCCTTCTGCCAGTTTTGATAGATTGCCTGATCTAATTCGCCGAAGTAGGCTTTTGGATCAGTATATATCGCCCATTTTGACTGGTACTCTGTGGCCAGAGTGAACTTCAAATGATTGTTTACAGACCATGAAGCTTCAGAATAAAACTGATGTGTGGGAGAATTTGGAAGCCGCTGGCCTGAAGCAGGTGGTGTAGTCAGAACATATGTGGGATCTGCATAAACAGGATCTATGACTGATGAAATATATTTGTAGTCTGCAAAAGTGTAAGAAAAATTAAGTGTCAGCCTTTGCAGGATTTCATATGTTACTGATGCTTCAATTCCATACCGTTTGCTGTTACCGGCATTTCCATAAAAGACTTCCTGATTACCCCTGCCCGATTGTTTGAACCTGAAAAAATCATTTTCGGTTCTCATGAGAAAACCTGTTATCTCGTAAGATAGTTTTTCATTGTTAAACCCCCTGATTCCTATTTCGGTACACACTGAAGTTGCCGGTACCAGATGTGTATTGAAGCCGCTGAAACCAACGGGATTATTTGCCAGTTCCTCGGTGGAAGGTGGCATGAAGCCCTGACTCCAGTCAATAAACACATTTGCTGCCGTGCTGAATGAATAACTGGCACCGATGCGGGCCGAAAATTTCCTGAAATTCTTGATCGTCTTTGCTGTATCCAACGCTAACATTTTGTTTGTAAGCACGTTATTCATATCATCGTAACGAATACTCCCAATCACGTTAAACTTACCTATTCCCAGTTTATATAAGGCGAAAATACCAGTGCTCTTCTGGGTTATGATCTGATTTGCCAGTAATGAGTCTGTTTCAATGTTTGTCTCATCGATACTCTCTTTCCTTGCAGGATTGGATGCACTTTGAAACTTGTGCAGGTCTATCTTCTGCCACTTAATATCAGCACCTGCGCTAAAGTCATTTATAACCTTATTAGTCTTCAGATGCACATTATATTGAATACTGGTTCCCGGATTCGTAATGTTTCGATACTCTGCACTTTTATTGCTGGTTTCCTTATAATCCCATGATCTGATATAAGATGTGATCTCAACATCATGAATTTCACTGAATTTGTATTTACCATGAAATCCGACGGTTGTCCGGTTGGTCTTCTGATACTCATTAAAAGGATTGGCGTCCGGATTTGCCTGCCGGAGATTGTCAAATTGTCCGATATTCAGGCCTTCAGGATTTTGCTGGAAGTAATCTGTATGGGAAATTATCTGAGTAACTGTGAGTTTCCCTGTGGGACTGAATTTGATTTTTTCATAAATTTTATTTCCCCAAAATGCCTGGTGATCACGATATCCGTCGCCTCCGGTCCGTGAATAGCTGATCCGGTAGACAACATCTCTCTGCGATCCGTCAAGCTGTATCAATGATTTAGAAAAGCCATTTGAGCCAATGGTCTGGTTTAATTCCCCGCCAATTGGTCCGGAACCTCCGTCATTGGTAGATATATTTATAATTCCTGCTGCTCCGGCACCACCGTATAGGCTTGCAGACGGTCCTCGTAAGACTTCAATCTTCTTTACCGTATTCCAGTCAACGTCGTATAGATCGGGAGCAAAGCCCGATGGATCGTTCAATGGAATTCCATCAATTATTACGCCAATTCCACGCAGCCCTCTTTCCGTAAGTATTCCCTGTCCCCTGATTGAAACATGAACCCTTTCTCCATCATGCTGGTTATCAATCCTGACACCGGGAGTGAGTCTCAACGCTTCTTCTGCACCGATTGCTTTTCCCATTCCGGAAAGTGTTGCGGGAAGAACTACGGAGACAGAGCCCGGAATGTTTTTTAACAATACCGGAAGCCTGTTTGCAGCTACAACTACTTCATCTAATCTTACAGTTCGGGAAGAGTCTGATAATTCCTTCTGACCATATATAATACTACCGGAAAGTAATGCCGGAACAAAAAACAGGAGCAGGATTTTCATAAATTTTGTTAAAAAAGGTTATTAAAAGCCTTAGCTACCATAAAAGCCGCAGCAGCAGCAGTTACTCCGATAAGAGTAACTTTTAATGCGCCTTTTACCAGAGGCTGGCCGGTAACCTTACTTTTAAAATAGCCAAACAGGAATAAACATATCACAGTCAATATAGCTGAAACTACCAAGCCTTGATATGGGGTATGTGTGAAAAAGTATCCTGAGAGCGGGATTAATCCACCGATAATATATGATATCCCTATTGTAGCTGCACTGTTTCTGGCTCTGTTTGCATTGGGCTTTTCCAGACCCAGTTCGTATTTCATCATAAAATCAACCCATTTATCCTTATTCTTTGCCAGTTCATCGGCAATAGTATTCTGAGTTGCTTCATTCAGTCCATATTCTGCAAAGACAAGCCGTACTTCTTTTTTTTCCTCTTCGGGTATGTCTTCAATCTCATCATACTCCCTTTTCAGCTCAGCCTGATAATGTTCCTGTTCGGTTTTCCCCGCAAGATAACCTCCCAGGCCCATAGCGATACTTCCTGCCACAATCTCGGCAATACCAGCAGTAATCACTATTGAATTATGTGTCACTGCTCCGCTGAGACCAGCTGCTAGCGCAAATGGAACCGTCAGTCCGTCTGACATTCCGATAACAATGTCAGTGATGAATTCCGAACTTCCAAGATGTTCCTCGACATGGTCAATTTTTGTAACAGCCATATTAAAGAGTTTATTTAAATAATTTTCGAAAGATTCGGCTTTTCAATGAGAAATACTACAGTGGCAAATATAAGTAGAAGCATAGTATGAAATCCCACCCTGATCAAAGACGCATCCGGTTTGATTAATAAGCTTGCAGCATATAATAGTATGGAGAGCCCCAGGTATCCGCAAAACTTCGTAAGGTTATACTTTACAGGGAAATATTTTTGTCCGATGAGGTAGGAGAGGATCATCATTGATGCATAACAGATAAATGTTGCCCATGCAGAGCCATAATATCCGTAAATCAGATGTTGCGAACTTAATGGGATCCACCAGAAGTTAAGAACTAATGTAATGATGGCACCTATCAGTGATAACCACGCTCCCCACGAGGTTTTTCCTGTCAGCTTATACCAGATCGAAAGATTATAATAGACTCCAAGGAAGAGGTTTGCCATCATTAATATGGGGATCACCCCTTTTCCTGCCCAGTATTCTTTGCTTCTGACCAGCAGTGGAAGGATAAAATCATCAAGGTATAGCATCGTAACCAGGAAGATAAGCGAGACAATTATGATGAAGTAATCCATAATTTTCGCATAGGTGGCTTTTGCATCTTTTTCCTTAGCCAATCCGAAGAAAAATGGCTCCGCTGCATATCGGTAGGCCTGTATGAAGATTGTCATCAGTATGGAAATCTTATAGCATGCGGCGTAAATTCCGACTTCCGTTGAGGCAATGTCTTTTGGAAGAAGATATCTTAGGAGAAGCCGGTCAAAAGTTTCATTTACGATACCTGCCATTCCGGCAAATAGAAGGGGGAATGCATAAAACAGCATTTTTTTCCAGAGGTCAGGATGAATCCTCCATTTTACGCTTGAAATTTCAGGCAGTAACATGAAAAGGGTTAAGCTGCTTGCTGCGAGGTTAGAAATGAAAATATATTCTATTCCCCAATGTTGCTTATAAAAGGAACTGATAATGTGACCAAGAAGACCATCCTGATGATGATTCAATATAAAAGGACAGAAAATCAGAAAAAACAGATTGAGGCCAATATTTAAAGAGATATTGGTCATTTTAACCCAGGCAAAACGAATAGGCCGGTTTATTGCACGAAGATGAGCAAATGGAATTGACGCGAGTGCATCAAGTGCAAGAATCCAGGCGAACCAAATAACATATTCTTTATGATCAGGATACTCTATCCATTTGGCTATAGATCCGGCGTATAACGAAACAAACAGAAGGAATATTACAGATGTTAATATAAGAGAAATCATTCCTGTGCTGTAAACCCTGGCTTTGTCCTGTTCCTGTTGATTAAACCTGAAAAAGGATGTCTCCATCCCATAGGTGAGGATCACCATCAGGAGAGAGGCATAGGCGTAAAAAACATTTACTGTGCCATATGCACCCGCCCGGAAAACATGTGTATAAAGGGGAACCAGCAGATAACCAAGGATCCGGCCCAGAACACTCGGGATTCCGTAGATTGCTGTCTGACCGGCCAGACGTTTTATTGCTGTCATGCCACCAAAGGTAAAAAAACTCCTTGAAAGAAATACGAAGCTCACAACATAACTTTGAGCCTTGGTTTCATTGTGTCGGGAATAGGGATACTATCGGCTTTTTTTAAGGGATCAATACTGCATTCCCCCGCTTTTATCTAAGCTAAGCCACCATGTTGATTCCTGCCATCAAAGCCTTTTGCAGATATTATAACAGTAGAGACAGGTCTGAACCCTGTCTCTACTATAAATTCAATTTTTTCTCATAAAAACGTATTTTGACTGTTAACAGCGTTACTCCGTCTTAATACGTGGTTAATTAGAATAATACGATTGAGAGAAAGCTACTTTATATTATAGGCTTTTTCCAGGTCTTTGATAATGATCTTATTCATTTTCAGCATCGCGTCCATTACCCTTTTTGATTTAACAGGATCGGGATCATTAAGATATTTCATGAGTACTGAGGGGATAACCTGCCACGATAGACCAAATTTGTCTTTAACCCAGCCACACATGCTCTTTTCTCCGCCGTCAGAAAGCTTTTCCCATAATTCATCAACCTCTGCCTGTCCTTCACAATCTATAAAAAGAGATAAACCTTCACTAAACTTAAAATATGAACCTCCGTTATAAACAAGAAACTCCTGTCCATCGATCTCGAAGGATCCCGGGCTGGTAATCTTTGAGTTTTTGAAAATGGAGACATAATACTTCATTGCCTCTTCGGCATTCTTTTCAAACATTAAAAATGGTGTGACTTTTTTCATACTTGTTTTTTCTGATAGAACACTATGTGCTAATTAATGTTCATCATCTCCAGAACAATCTTCCACTGACTGCCGGATTGTTTTCTCCAGATTCTTACATAATGTCCTTTAGTTTCGCCCGGATCACCTTTAATCCGGAGAACACCATATGTAAAGCCAAGGTCTCCTGAGCTGGCTGCTCCGGAACCATTGGTTTCCCACACCAGTTTTTTATTCAGGCTACTGATAAGAGTATTTATTGAATCATGATTAGTTGTAGGAAGATGGCCTTTGTATTGAATCCGTGCATTTAATCCTAAATATGAAGTATATACAGTAGAAACCGGATCTTTTTCCCAATCAGACAGAAGTTGATTTTCCCTGATAGTTAATTCTTTGCATATCATTTCAACATTCTGAACAGGTGTATTTTTGACAGCTTTATCGCTTCCGGCTGGTGAAGAAAAACTATGCAAAGGATTTAAAGGAGCCGGCGTTTCTGAACCGCCATCAAGTAATACAAGCCAGGTTCCATTTGCTTCTTTTTTCCAGACAGTCAGAAAATATCCTGTAGCAAGTGGCGCCGTGAATGGTCGGTATTCCTGTGCCTCCCATGGACCGGTGCTGATCCCAAAATCGCGGCTGTCAGCAATATCCATGAATTCAGGTTCCCACTTAAGCACAACAGGGGCAGGTTTTCTTTCATTAGAATATTGTTTCCCGTTAGTGATCCATTTATCCGTAAATAGAATCGACTTTTCAGCAAAATATTCTGCGAAAGCTGCATTTCTCCCGATCTTTACTGACTCTCTGGCAAAATTCCTTTCGGTTTCTCTCATGCTGAAAAGAGCCGAACTGCTGTCGGGTTCCTGGGCAAATAAAGTTGAAGCCAGCAATGAGGATAGAAGAAGAAAATATTTCATAGCTATATTTATTTAATTAGAACGTGTCTGTTTTGCTCAGAATTAAATGGCCTTAATAAATGTAGGACCGGAATCCCGGACATTAACCCTATCTAAATCAGATTTTGGTAATCGGAGACTTTACCCCTTCAGCATTACCGAGTGATGCAAGGCCTCCTATAACCCCGAGATTCATCGAATCAAGAGCTGAACTTGGGACAATTATCATCGAACCTCTTTCTCTGAGTCCTTCACCAATCAGGTTCATCGCCCTTAGCTGAAGCGCGACCGGATTATTAATGTATTTCTGGCTCGCAAGTTCAAATTTCTCTGCAATTTCTGTTTCCGCTGTACTTAATATTACCCTTGCTTTCCGTTCCCTCTCTGCCTGAGCCTGTTTGCTCATGGCATCAGCAAGGCCCTGCGGAATTGTAATGTCTTTTATGCCTACAGTCTGACAGGTAATTCCCCAGGGGTTTGTATTTTCGTCAAGGACCTTCTGAAGGTCTGCTGCGATTTTTTCCCTGTCCTGCAACAGATCTGCAAGTTCATGTTTGCCAATTATGTCTCTCAATCCGGTCTGGGCAATATATTCTATAGATGTTGTATAATCCTGAACTTCAAGAGCTGCTTTTTCGACGTCCCACACTGTCCAGTAAAGTACTGCTACTACATTAACTGGTACGGTATCTTTTGTTAGGGTCTGATCAGCTTTGAAATCTGTTACCCTAACCCTTTGATCGATGTAGTTTATGACCCTGTCAACTACAGGAATAATTAAAAATAACCCGGGTCCCTTTAAACCTGTATATTTACCCATCCTGAGCAATACTGCTTTTTCCCATTGATCGGCAATCTGGATTGAACTGGCGATAAGGAGGGATAAGATTCCCAGGGCGACAAGGGCTTCCACGTTTATGATACCAAGGTAATAAAGGATTGATGATACTCCCAGCAATATAACCAGAACGGTCAATGAAATGGGATTAAGAAAATTCTTGGTGATAATGTTAGCTAGCATTTTGTTTAAGTTTTAAAAGTTCTTTAATTATTATATCTATCGAAAAACCATACGTAAAAGCGATTGTAGAGAACTCCTTGCAGATATCCTGTATTTTCTTCTGTTTTTCTTTCTCTGATATTAGTATATCATGAGAGTTAATGAATGTTCCTGTTCCCTGCTGCGTCTCAAGAATATGCTGGATCTCAAGTTCTTTGTAGGCTTTGGCAACGGTATTCAGGTTAACTTTTAATTCTACTGCGAGTGCACGCACCGTTGGCAATTGTTCTCCTATTTGAAGGTTACCGGCTGAAATTCCATATTTTATCTGGTCGATAATCTGCCTGTAAAAGGGAGAGCCATCTTTCGGATCGAGTATGAAACGTATCATTGTTCTAAATGTTTATTGTACTATAAGACTAGTACAAATATACAACTGTTTTTTAATTCCAAAGAAAAATGAAGAGAAAAGTTATCCTCCATTCGAAATATTGTGAATAATTGAGGAGATCCCTCACTTCGCTACTAATAATAACTATTTTATAATAAATTGATTATTAGAGATATAGAATTATTCAAACAGTTATATTATTATTAAATACAAATTGTGAATGATCGAAGAGATCCTTCACTTGGTTCAGGATGACGGTGTTATTTTTTTATGTTTTGGTGGAGGGAAAGAGTGGCGATTCGAAGATTATATGATTAATTCAGGCGATTTCAACCAAATCAGCTCTCTTTCCCTCCACCCCTTTAGTTAAAAAGACCCTGTCATTCCGAATGAAGCTAAATCTGACCTGACGAATGTTTGGCATTGTGAGGAATCTCTACGGAGTCAGAGAAACTCTTCATAGAAAGCTGTTATTATTCCTGGCGTATAGAAATATTTGATGTTCCCGGCTATTCCCCGGGAATTAATAAACTATAAATTAATATTCAATCCTATCATTATTCTTGGCATCAGGAAGGGCTGATTGATTGCCTTATTCGCATCCTTGTAAGTGAATGGAGCATTATCATTCTGATTATTCTCCTCAGCATTTATATTATCGTTTGAAGGAGTATATGATGTATCATGCCCGGTAAGCGGAGCCGGCAGATAAGCATCGAATCCGTACGTTAAGAAAAGGGAGAGCTTCTCAGTCATCTTGAAATGATTCTCAAGACCAAGTCCAAGTCCCCATTGGTAAGATGTTACATCAAAGACCTCATTCCCATCAACATAATCGAAGTGACCCCGGAATGTAGAAAACCTTGGACCTAAAACCAGGAATGAATTACTGTTACCGAAAATTGTCTTTGGAAACAGGAAGTCGAGTCTGAAATCAAATGACCTTCCGTTTTTTTCAGGGACACCGTTAGTGGCGTTATTAATGAAAATTCTTCTGGCATCAGCTGCATTTCCCGGATTCATCAAAGTCAGACCTATTCCGAAACGGAGGTCGATTGGGAAACTCTTTCCAAAATTGTAGGCTGTAAGGTAGGTCTGAACTCCAAAACCTCTGTTATAACCTGTTACAATTCCAGTTGAATATTTTAACGCTGATTTGTCTTTCTCCTGTCCAGATACAAGAATGCCAACGCTTAAGGCGAGCATAGTGATGACAGCTAATAACCTTTTCATACCTGTAATATTTTTTATTGTTTAACAACTAACGGTTATTCAATAACGAAATATTACAAAAAATATTTTGTATCTGATTTTTTAAGAATTTCTGCCAAACATTCCACGGGTTAATACCGGATGTAAGTCAGTCGCCATCTGATCTAACAATGAATAATTATGGACTAAAGTCTATTTAGAGAGATAAATTGCATCGTCCGCTGGTTAAAACCGACGGTTATTCCATAGGAGGCTCCTGGTATAGTCCAAAAATATTGCCCGCCGGATCACTGAATCTTGCTGTTATCTCCGGTGAATCAGCACCAATATCCTGAACAATCTTACCTCCTTGTGCAACAATTGATTTTATGGTTGCTACTACATTGTCAACCATAATGTATATCAGTATGCCGACTTCGGAGCTGGGGATGCGACCAACTATCCATGTTCCGCTTACCTCATTTACATTATCATCAAAAGCTATACGGCCTGAGCTGTTCTCCCTGATCTGCCATCCGAAAACCTTTTTATAGAACGTTGCAGATAGTATTACATCAACCGCGGGAATTTCCACGTAACATACTTTCCCGTTTGACAAAGTCGGATGTTTGATAGCTTCCATATAACATTAAGTTAAAATTCCTGCCCCTTCGATTCTTTGCTGAATATCCCGGGGTTCATTTTATCTGTGAACTTATTACAGGATTATATAACAAATTTGCCATTGCTTTGTTTATAGGAACTTCCACTTTAAAATTGATGACTTCCAGGTTTAGGATTATTTGACTCCGAAGTCCATTTTAGTGGAGACAGGTCTCAGACCTGTCTCTACATAGGATATCAATAATTATCGTTATTAACTATACGATTGATAATTTTTTTAGTTTAATTGTGAAACAGCTACCCCAACGTAAGAATCAGCTGTTCCATAATAAAGGAACCATTTCGAATGAAAATAAACCAGAGCTTCCGAAAAAGTTGTCCCCGATTTATACTGTCCTGAGAGTTCATGACGCAGAGTGGGTCTTAAAATACATGTATCAGAACGTGATAAAACCTTTTCAGGGTTTTTGGAATCGAATACAACTTTGCCTACAGAATATGTTCCTTTCGGTACTCTTGTCTCGGCATCATTCCCTTCGGAATTTTTTCCATTGTAGAACAATACAATTCCTTCATCGTTGATAAGTGCAGGGGGACCGCATTCGGTAAGCATACTGTCAAACTTATTCTTTCTGGGACTGATAACCGGTTTGAGATCCCCCTTTTCATCGAGAGTTGGATACCAGTCTGTCAGATTATCTGACCATGCAAGATTTACAAAATTCTCTCCCCAGTACATTCCATACTTCCCGTTGATTTTTGCGGCAACAATACGATCTCCAACCTTTTTTGTAATGATTGAACCTGATTTAGACCAGTTGTTAAGAAACTTACCTTCATATGCCTGAGCAAATGCCGGACCTTTCTTTTCCCAGTGAATCAGATCCTTGGAAACCGCAATACTTAACCGCGCTATTTTATAATTCCATGAAGTGTATGCAAGAACATAAAGACTATCTTCAGTTTGAATTATTCTCGGATCCTCACAGCCTCCTGGGTAATCATACTCCATAAATTCACTGCTGTCAGGATACAGGACCGGTGTGGGATATTTGGTGAAATGAATTCCATCTTCGCTTGACGCAAGACCTAACCTGGAAGTACGCCCACCAAGGATAGCTGACGGATTGTCTTCGCTGCGGTAGATCATATAGACTTTGTCACCCTTAACAATTGCTGCAGGATTAAATACATCCGCCTTCTGCCATTTTACCGTTTCGTTCCTGATTGGATCGATAAATGTGTAAGTGGAATCGGATTTGAGAACAGGATTTTCGGCAGGCTTATAAAACGTTTTATAATCCCATTTATCGACAGGAGGATTGCTGCATCCAAATGCGAGTAAAACGAATAGCAAATAGAAATATCTTCTTATCATTTTTAGATCAATTTAAAAAGTTTGTTATCCTTTACAAATCACATTTGCTGTAAAAATACAAAAACTTTGGCATCCGGCCAGAGAGAATTTACAATCACTTTTCAATGCATTGTGCTGATCTTTGTACCTTTTTCCTAAAATGAATTCAAGTATACACAAAGTACACTAAGAAATAGCTAAGAGATATAGACCACCGGCTCGATAAGATCCCAAAGATTTCCATAAAGGTCTTTAAAAACGGCAACTCTGCCGTATGATTCGGTTTTAGGCTCTCTCACGATAGCTATTCCATTGTCTATTAAATCCTGGTAGTCTTTTTTGAAATTATCTGTATATAGGAAAAGGAATACTCTGCCTCCGGCCTGATTTCCGATACATTCAATCTGTTCTTTTGAAGCGGCTTTTGCAAGCAAGAGACTGCATCCATCCGAACCGGCAGGAGAAACCAGCACCCATCTTTTTGACTCACCCAGATATGTATTTTCGATCAGGTTAAAATGAAGCTTTTCAGTATAGAACTTAATAGCCTCATCATAATCAGGTACCAGTATGGTTACATGTTTAATCTGTTGATACATATTATTGAAATTGTTTAATATTCACTTAATACTTTTAATACTGGACGGGGTATTCATCCAGTAGTTAAAATTACCTGAATATTTTGAAATACAGTTTAGCTCGAGGGGTTTGTATTCAATAGAGCAAGTGTCTGTATAAGGAAGTGTCTTATTATAGTCCTGAACAAAAAGTTCTCTGTATTGAAAGAGTTCCTGCGATTTTCTTTTGTCAAGTATGTCCCCGTTAGTATCTTTTATATTTTTAATACTTACACTAAGTGTGTTGGTTTTTTTCTCAAGATCCTCATCTTTAAGCCTGATGTATAGTTTTTTACCGACCACCTGTATGCTTATAATCTTTATTTTCCTTTTGCCAAATGTAATTTCAAAGTTGTTCTTATTGGATGCAGTCCTGAGATCAATATTATGGTTAAAATTAACAATTACAGTAGTTTTTGCTACATGAAGCGTATCCCAGCCTGAACTGATAATCCTGAAGTAATCATCATCTTTTGAACCGCGTACCTTAAAAATATTATTAAAGGAAATATATTTCAGGCACATCCGTGAATCTGCGGAGTTCTCATGACCATATTCTATGTCAATATTGTAAAAAGGCTTAAGAGCGTTTTTTCTCCTGTAAAAACTCGAATACTCGAGCTTGTGTATTGAGTAATCTTGTGGCTGTATATAAATAGCGCCTGAAACTGCTAAAGAATCTCCTGTTATGGAAGGGCGGCCTTTGAAACTAATCTTATAGAGCAACGTGTTGTTATTCAGAACAGTAACCGGATTTTCAAAAATGTGATTAAAGATAAAATCATTTGAAAGCGTTTCAACAAATGAGAATGATCGTTTATTGTAATTCCTCAGAGCATCATGAACAAGTAAAATAAAAAGTTCATTGCCGTACTGATCTCCAAGTTTCGCCTTAGGGATTATTTTATCCGGATAATTTATCTCATCCGACTCTATAAACCCATAGTAGGGAGAGATATCCATCCGGGGAAACTCAGTGTTTTTTCTGAAATCAAGCAGTTTGTACGTCCCGTAAATAGATTCAGTAGCGAACCCTCCGTCAAGTGTCTGGATGATTGCTTCATTCAGGTTTATGTAATCACTGTCTTTTTTTTGGTAGTCTCTGTAATAAGCAATATAATTGAAGGGTTTATCAGGGTAATTATTAGTTATATTTCTGATTGCCCTGCGGAGGATAATCAGAGGACTGATCTTCCTCCTTGAAGCAATGACTTTCACTTCATTAAGACCATAAACAACAGGAGTGAGAAAGATTTTATTGACGCCGGTTTCTCTCAAATCCTTAAACGCTACAGAACTTTCCTTATACCCTATGCATGTTATGAGCAGGCTGTCGTTGCTGAAGTCAACATTCCGGCTGATCTTAAAGTCTCCGTCTGCATTGGCATACACTCCGAGCTGGTTATTCTTTAGTTTAATTGTCGCGAAAGGTACCGGGTTTGCAGTAGCGGTATTTACCACTTTCCCGTCGAGAAAATCGGCTGATTGAGAATATAGCAGAAATGATCCTGTCATAAGTAACAGGATTGTCAGAACTACTTTTTGTTTTATTATGATTTTCATGTTATCAGGAATCATTTTGCAAACTTGCCGGGAATGATAATTGATTTAATACACTAAATATAATAAATAAAATTTAAGCATTATTTTACAATATATTCTGTTGTTGCAGTTACAGGGGTACCTGCTGATGTTATCCCTTCAACAATGACCTTAATTTTTGCCGGATTATCACCATTGAAATATTTCAGAACAACCTCTTTCTCGTTTTCCAGCTTGATATTTGGTTCCCAAAACAATGTAGTACGCAGATCGGGTTTATAATCGGCTTCTAATGTTGTATGATGTTTAGGAGAATAAAAAATTCTTGGTTCATTATACCCTGAAAACTTAAAATTAACCGAGTGATATACATGAGTGTATGTGTCTGCTGAGACCCCGGTTTTTGTAATGACAGAAAATACTCCGTCTTTTCCCCTTTCTCCAAACATATTTGCAGCCGGAGATCCCGCCTTTAAATAGTCGACTCTTTCTATCCAGTCAACTGGTAAATAAGATATCCCTTCCCAGCCAACGTCTAATCCATCAATCATTGCGATTGGATTAGCCATACTACTGCTGGAAAAGGCACCACCCCTCAGATGGAACTTGAATGCTAACAATCTGCCTAAATTACTAAAGATCTCTGATTGAGGAGTGATTGTAAGCTCGTCATCAGGAAAAAGAGTCATAAGATATCGCTGACTTCTGGATCGGGCAGATTCGACAGCATCCTGATGTTTAGCAGTTATCATTACCTCCCCCGGATGAATTGTATCGGACAACTTATATTTTTTCTCTGTTGATTTTATAATCTCTGCATATTGAGTATACTTAATTATATATTCATTTTTGAGTTGATTAGAATCAGCACTTTGGTTAACAGTTGTTTTGCCACTATTAGCAGCGTTATTTTTCAGAAGAAACATGCTCTGAACATCTGCCGGTCTATTCTTAATTGAATCCAGGATTATCCAGCCATCTAACTTTTCATTATTCCCAATTGCACTGGCCACAATCATTGCTTCACCTGCTAAATCCATGACATTAAGATAAAAATTGCCGGAACTATCTGTCTGAACCGTTTTTATCAGTGGATTTCCACCTTTAAATATTGCAAGATTTACCTTAGCATTCTTTAAAGGAACATCAGCAAATTTTTTTCTCACTTTTCCGGAGATTGTAAAACCATCTTCTGGCTGATAAATCATCTTTTCATACTTCCACGTAAAGTCGCGCCATCCCTGAGTGAGAAGCAGGAGATCAAGATCTTTTAATCTTTGTGGATTTGACAGATCAAAGTAGTATGATGGATCATCAACTTCACCGCGGATATCCGATTCAAGAAGAAACCATGAAGAAATTGTCGAGGGGTATTTTGATTTACCATCTGAAGAGACATCATTAAATGCGGATAGTGAAAGAAATGCATTCTGTTGGATTCCGGATTGCCCAGGTAAGGTAATCTTTAGTGAGACAGGATCACGCTGATTATAATTATCCTTATCAGCCCTCAGGTGAACTTTCATTCCGTCATTTTTTTGTATGAAAACCAGCCTTTCGCAAATGGGTTTGTTTTCCTGATCAGATAATGTCAGCATCGCGATACCATCAGGAAGATCATCAATCGGAAGATTAAAAAAACTGTTCAGAGAATTCATCCTGATTGAATATGATTTTATTGGCTGATTACATATCGAGACAGTCAATGTAAGATCTCTATCCTTAATGGCAGGCAGTGTCTCAGGATTGGTTCTGAATGTAAGGGCCAGGTTATTGGCTGAATTTTTAGCAACAGATAGGGCAATACCAGTCGGGAAACATCCTGGTATTTCTGTTGCGGAAGATCTTATTCCCTGGTGTTCAACTACGGCATAAAACGTTACTCCCCGAACGGGGATAAATGAAAAAGTACCCATCCCTTTGTGAGAAGTATTAAATCTGACTATTGAATCTCCTTCTGATGAATAGACTATTCCGGTTACATCACAACCTGCTCCAAAGACATTCACAGCCTTAAATGCCACAACTGATTCGACCCCTTCTACTAATGAGCCGCCTTCAGGAAAGAAACTTACTTCGATTTTATCCTTAATATAGGCAGCATGTCCGGGTTCTGCTCTGGAGGTATCATGTACGTTGATTATGCTTATTACCTTCCTAAAGAATAACTGATCGCCGAAATTCCTCATGTAATTAGTGTAAGCTCTGATCTGATATTGGCCTGATATTAAATTGTCAGCCAAGTGGAAATCGCCGTTTCCTAATCCGTCAGTTAGTTTTACGACGCGGCTATCCAGAATTTTTAATGAAGGAGAAATTAGTTCGACATGAAGATTATAACTATGATTTGAAAGGGTTCTTTCAGCGGCATCCACAAGATAGGCTTTGAACCAGATATCATCCCCCGGGGAGTATTTGTCGCGGTCCACATGCAGATATACCTTCTCAATTATCTTTAGTGATTCGTCGTCTTGCAAAAATAAGTTTTTTGCTAAAGAAAAAGACGGACAACAGCATAGTAAGATTAGAGACAATGCTGAGACGCTGAAATTCTTCATATGTGATTCAGGTTATAGGAATCTGTTCACCTGTTGATTCGCAAATACCGTGCCAGAATCAGATCTTTTAGCTGAAGTAATTCAGCAACTCAGCCTTTTTCCATCATATAATCGAAACCTCCTTTTCTTAAATTGATACTATGCTCAAGATAAGCCTTCATGCAAGCAAGGAAATTTGCCCAGCCTTCCGTATTTCCCGACAGCCATTTGATACCTGCTTCATCATTGTCCCTGCTTTTTTCATTGATCCTGACAAGTGTTGAGCCATTTCCTTTTGAGGTAAGGGTCATTTCAGTGTATGTCTCAAATCCATCATTATCCCAGTAAAAAGATATGTATTTGTTCTTTTCGATCTTACCAATACGAACAGGGAATTCCATATCAAATTCCGGAAATCTCCAGGTAACCGTTTTCCCTTGTTCCATCCTTCCACTGGCTTTTGAGATGAAATAGTTTGCCATTTTCGATGGATCAACGATTGCCTCGAATACTTCATTTATGGGTTTCGACATTTGAAGTGCTGCGTTTACTTCCAGAGACAGGTTTTTCATTTTATTCAATTTTTTTTAAATAGATACATTAACCACGAAGAACACAATGAAATATTCAAGAAGCTTCTGAAGGATATACAAATCCCGATTGTTCTTCTTTCATTTTAACCGGACGTACTTCAATTCTTGTGCCTTCATTATAAGTGAATTCAGGATTTGCCTTTGCAATATCTGTTGCTTCATTAAGATCTTTTGCCAGAATATGATAGTATCCGCCTATTACTTCTGCCGGCTCATTGTAGGGAGCTTCTTTCCAGTTTCCTGATTTGCCCGAAACTATTTTGCCTTCCCAAACAATTGGCTTTGCAGAGACCAGCTGGCCGTGGCTTTTCAACTGTTCTATATATGACTCGCAGGCTTTCAGGAATTGCTGAAACTTATCAGGGGATAAAGTCTCCTGACTGTTCCTTTGCTTTCGGATAAAAAACATATATTCTTTCATATTACCTGATTTAAATTTCGGCTTTAATATTCAATTGATTATGAAGAGTAACAATCAAGATATCAGTATTGTTTCTTAAATACAATTACCACAAAGGACACAATGGATATCACAAAGAATCCGAAGGATAAAACTCCTAAGAAACTTATTATTTGTGTATAAAGAGCAGCTTAAAATGTAAGGGATCCTTATTAGTAGTAATTTCTGTTCCTTATAAAAATCTAATATTTATTTCCGCAATCTTCTGAGCTACCAAACTCAACCTGGATAGTTGAATGTTCAATATTAAATTCCTCATGCAGATAGTGTTGGATTGAAGTAATAAAACTTACAGTTGTCTGGACAGAAGTGGTAAGATGAACTGTGAGAGCCGCATCTGTAGTACCTAGTGACCAGATATGCAGATCATGAACACCCGTTACTTCTGAAAGGCTGTCAAGATATTTGCGTACGTTCTCAATTTTTATATTATCAGGAACAGCATCAAGTGCCAGGTTAAGGGAGTCAATTAACAGATTATAGGAACCGTAAAGAATAACCGCAATAATAACAAAGGATACAAGTGAATCAATCCATTGGATCCCTGTCAGTGCTATAATAATTCCAGCTACAACGACCCCGAGAGATACCAGGGCATCGGCAACAAAGTGAGTGAAAGCGCTCCGGATATTCAGATCCTTATTCTTTCCTTTCATAAAAAGCCAGGCAGTAAAACCGTTAATCACAATTCCGATGGATGCTACGATCATCACATTTTTGGCATTTATCTCCATAGGTTTGCTGAGACGGCTGATAGTTTCAAAAATTATTATACCAACCGCAACCAGCAGCAGGATGGTATTAAGTAATGCGATAAGGATCGTTGAACGCCGGAATCCATAAGTAAATTTCAACGTTGGTTTTCTCTGTGATAATATTATGGCAATCCATGAAAAGGCAAGGGCAAGAACATCACTCAGGTTGTGCCCTGCATCGGCTACAAGTGCCATTGAGTTGGAATAGTAACCTACCAGAGCTTCTGCTATAACGAACAAAATGTTTATAGCGATTCCTGTTTTAAAGGCATTGCCTAAACTAATGGTCTGATTATGAGAGTGTTCAAATTCCATAAAATTTTGATTGAAATTACTATTCACTTTCAACCACCTGTTCCGCTTGGGTGGGAAGTGCAAATGTCATTAGAATAAACAAGTATTCACGTAGCAATGTTAAAAAGCAGTTGATTCATCCTTTTGAGATGTCTGGAATCTTATCCATGAAGAAGTATAATAATTGATTTTTCAGTATTTATTCTTTTTCTTTTCTTTCACAATTGATTTATATAATCTACCCGTTTCCATATCTTTTTTATGTTTGTCAGCAATGGTAGTTTGAAATCTTTGCTGCTCTCTTTGGATTTTTCTGAAATTCTCTAATGATTCCTTATTAATGGTCTCATTTTGTATTGCCTCAAGAATTGCGCATCCTGATTCATTTGTATGCGAACAGTCTGAAAATTTGCATTTCAGACTAAGATTAAAAATATCCTCAAATGTGCTTCTTACTCCATCAGGATTATCTATTACCCCCAGCTCTTTCATTCCCGGGGTATCTATAATTATACCGCCGTTCTCAAGGACAAAAAGTTCCCTGTGACTTGTAATATGCTTTCCTTTATTTGTACTGTCGCTTAACGGCGCTGTTCTCAGAACATTTTTGTTTAGGAGATTATTGATTAAAGTTGATTTTCCCACTCCTGAAGATCCAACGACACAATAGGTTCTGCCTTTTTGAATAAGATCAAGAATATTATCAATCCCTCCTGCCAGAACATTACTGATCGGTATTGTTTTTATTTTTTTATCCCTGGCGTCGAGGTTTTTCTTAACAGATGCAATTAACTCCTCCGTCACAAGGTCAGTTTTGCTTATTACCAGGACCGGTTCGATGTGTGCTGCATAACAGATTGTGAGGTATCTCTCCAGCCGGTTTATGTTGAAGTTATTATCAATTGATTGTACAATTAATGCAGTATCAATATTTGAAGAAATAACCTGTTTTTCTCCTGGTTTTCCCACGGCTTGTCTCTCAAGGAGTGACTTCCGTGGAAGGACCCTGTGAATAATTGCCATATCTGAGTCGTATACTGACATCCCAACCCAATCACCTACGGCAGGGAAATCAGCGCGTGATGCTGCTGTGAACCTCAGGTTTCCTGTTATTTCGGAATCGTAATCTTTATTTCCGTCTGAAACAATATATCTTTCACGGTGTTCCTTAGTAACTCTTCCAATTGTAAATTCAGTAAGAGAATTTTGCCTGATGTAGTTGTCAAGCTCTTCTGTAAATCCCAAATCATGCAGTGTCATAAACTATTATTTTGTCAACCCGGATTCTGACCTCCCGTTAGTTTATCAATAAGGTCGATTTTCCTCTTAAGTAACTGTTTGTCTGTCTGTGTCTTTGCCAAAGATAGGGCTTTCTGATAATTTAATAACGCTTTCTGTTTATCAATATCTTTATAAAGTTCGCCAAGCAGAGTAAAATAGAAATGGTTTCTTTCCAGATTTAATTTTTCTGCAGCTTCAATAGCAGCCTCTTTTCCATGCACCATGGAAAGGGCATATGTACGGTTAAGTGCAGCAACCGGAGAGTATTCCTTAATTAGCAATTCATTGTAAAGTTGAAGGATACTTTCCCATTTTTCTTTCGAGTCTTTCTTTATCGTATGCCAGAAAGCTATTCCTGCCTCAAGATGATACTTTGAAATATCTTCTCCAGTTGAGGCCTGTCTTAGAAAATAAGCCCCTCTGGTAATCAACTCCTGGTTCCAGAGAGACTCATCCTGTTCAGAATACAGAATTATTTCACCGTTGTTCATTTTCCTGGCATTAAAGCGGGATGAATGAAAGCACATTAATGAGAGAAGAGCATTTACCTCAGGCTTGTTAGTTTGTTCATTCCCGACAAGCAGATATGTTAACCTCATGGCTTCAAGGCATAGATCTTCGCGTACTACTGAGTCCCTGCTCTCGGAATAATATCCTTCATTGAACAGAAGATATAGAGTTGTAAGGACTGTCTCTAACCGACTGCTGATATCTTTTTCTGAAGGCATTTCAATTCTTATTTTTTCAGTACGGAGCTTTTCTTTAGCTCTTTGAAGCCTTTTGTTTACTGTTTCCTTATTTGTCAGTAAGGCGTTTGCTATCTCGTCAATACCTAATCCACACAGAATCCTTAG
>Ga0302296_1000227_pt1 | contig 49741 bp, 40 predicted proteins | sample III_Fen_N3_1_FD_194546 | JGI IMG/M metagenome (GOLD analysis project Ga0302296, IMG submission 194546) | Peat permafrost microbial communities from Stordalen Mire near Abisko, Sweden - III_Fen_N3_1 | ecosystem: Environmental > Terrestrial > Soil > Wetlands > Permafrost | place: Sweden: Abisko... | reverse complement strand
CGAGGCGAAACCCAGTACTGGCGGGTGGTCGGAGCCCATGTATTTCTTTGACGACAACATTGACCTGGGCAATTATTTCGGCTATGCCAACAACATCGTGGCCTATGCGTTCACCTACGTCTATGCACCGAAGGAAACCGACGCGCTGCTTCAAGTGGGTTCGGACGAGAGCATGTACCTCTATCTGAACCATACTTTGGCATATAGTTACTCAGGGGTACGCATTTACAATTACATTGCCGAAACCAAAACCATTCACCTCAAACAAGGCATTAATACGCTGCTAATTAAGACGTTGCAGACAACCGGCAATCACGATTTCGCCATGAACATTTGTGAGGTTGAAACCAATACCGAGCTGGTTGGCAACCGGGTGGAGGGGCTGAAGTTTTACCCGACCTACAGTGGGGCCGTGCCGGTGAAGACCCCGATTTCAGCCATGGAAAAAATGAGTTGTTGGCCCAATCCGGCCAGTACGTTCACAAACATTCGAGTGAAGGGTGACGATAAGGTTCTTGTGTACGATTTGAAGGGGAAACTGGTGAGAACGCTGGTGAGCAATGGCTCGAACACGCTGGAATGGGACCTTTGTGACAGCAAGGGTGTCAAGGTTGAAGCGGGTATTTATGTGGCGAAGAGTGCTTTGACTGGCCAAACAATAAAAATTTCAGTAACTGTAAAGTAAAATCGGACATCGCTCGTCTTCCCTACTATGGAGACAGCAGTTCTACTACCAATGAGCGCGCAAAAAGCCAAATCCGTCACGGAGACCATCAAGGAATTCAACCGTAAGTTGTCGGGCTTTGTGCGGAATCGGGTGAAGTCCGACGAAGATGCGGAAGATATCCTGCAGGATGTTTGGATGCAACTGAGCAATCTGGGCAACATCGGCGATTTGGAGAATGTGAGTGCTTGGCTGTATGAAGTGGCGCGCAATAAGATTACCGACAAATCCAGGAAAAAGACCAACCTTTCGCTCGAGGAATTCGTTTACGAGGACGAGGAGGGCGGGTTCAACTTCAAGGAAATACTGCTGTTGGACGACACCAACAACCCCGAGCTGGCATTCTTCAAGGAACTATTTTGGAAGGAATTCCAAAAGGCTTTGGACGAACTGCCCGAAAACCAACGCGAGGTATTTTTGCTGAACGAAATGGAGGACATGACGTTGCGTGAAATTGCGGAGCAAAAGGGGGAGAACCTCAAAACCATCATCAGCCGGAAAGGCTATGCGGTGAAGCATTTGAGAAACAAACTGAATTATTTGTACGAAGAATTAAATACGTAAAAATATGAGACAACATTTTTGTAGGGCAAGAAATTGCTTCATGATTCCGGTGTTGGCCGTTGGGCTGTTTGCCGTGAGTGGCGTGGTGACGCTGCTTTGGAACTGGATCGTTCCGTCCATCAGCACGTTGACCGCCCTAACGTATTGGCAGGCGATGGGATTGTTCGTGCTCTGTCGCATCCTATTCGGAGGATTCCGGTTCGGCTTCCGAAAACATCGGGATGCCGTTCACAACCATTTCAGCCAACATGCGCCTTTTAAGGACAAGTTCATGAATATGACCGACGAGGAGCGTCAGCAATTCAAGAGCCAATGGCAACAAAGGTGCTGCAAATAAAAAAAAACGACGTCCGGTTAAAGTAAAACCGGACGTTGTTCGTCTTACCACTTAGATAATGTACAAACAAAAATGAACAATTATAAAAACTTACTTTCTCCGTTTACATTCCCTGTTTCTGGAATTGAAGTGACAAACCGTGCCGTCATGGCTCCCATGACGACGTTTTCAGGAAATAATGATGGAACGACCAACGATGCTGAAGTGGCTTATTATCGGAAGCGCAACGAATCGGCAGGATTGCTGATTACGGCATGTGCGTATGTTGAAAAGCAAGGCAAAGGCTTTCATGGTCAAATTGGGGCCGACACGGATGCATTGATTCCGAGTTTGAAACGCATTGCAGCTGCGCTGAAGGAAAAGGGCGGAAAAGCAGTGTTACAGATTTACCACGGTGGTAGAATGTCGCCTCCCGAAGAACTTCCCGACATGCAAACTGTTAGCGCCAGCGCTGTTCCGGCTGAAAGACCGGGCTCACAAGTTCCACGCGAGATGACTCAACAAGAAATTGAAAATACAATTCAAGCGTATGGCGAGGCAACCCGCAGGGCCATTGCCGCCGGTTTTGACGGTGTGGAAATTCATGGTGCCAATACCTACCTCCTTCAACAATTCTTTTCACCCCATTCCAATCGCAGATCCGATCGATGGGGAGGAAACGTGACTCAACGAATGGCTTTCCCGTTGGCAGTTGTGGATGCAGTGAAACAAGCGGTTGCATTGGCCGGTCGCCCATTCCTGGTAGGATACCGCATTTCGCCGGAAGAATTGGAAAATCCGGGCATCACAATGGAGGACACCCTCCTTTTTGTTGATGCGCTTTCGAAAAAGGAACTGGATTACCTGCACGTTTCGGTCATGGATTTCTGGGCTGGTTCCATTCGGGACAAGGCAGACACGGCAAGTCGTGCAACATTGATTTCAGCCAAAGTGGGTGCTAGGGTACCTATTATAGGTGTCGGTGGCATTCATACACCGGCGGATGCAGTGAAAGTGCTTGAAACAGGCATTCAGTTGGTTGCCATGGGCAGGGAATTGTTGATGGAACCGCTTTGGATTAAGAAAGTGACTGAAAATGCGGTTGACCAGATTGAAACAGAATTGGACACCAACGCTCAGGAATTTCTGAGCATACCCGCTCCGCTTTGGCATGGGTTGATATCGAGAACGGGTTGGATACCTTTGAAAAAATAAGACTCTTTACCATCACATAAATTTAAAAAAGTAAACAAATGACAAGAACAATTTTAAGAGCCGTTATCGGCGGATTGATCGTTGGAGCGATGGCATTTTTCGTGCCGAAAGTATTGCTCGGGCTTTTCATTCTTTGCATCCTGTTCCACGCATGCCATTGCTGCTGCGGCAGAAACCGTTGTGGGGGACATCATCGTTTCGGTTCCAAGCAGATGTTCTATCTGGCAGACCGTATCCGTAAGATGAGCGACGTAGAATTCGAAGAATTCAAAACCGTCTTTGGCGAAGATTGCTGTTCAAACGGGCACTACCATCACGGTCATTGCTGTGGAACCTCTGAAAGCGATGAATGTTGCAAATCAGACAAATCAACCAAGTAACTAATCCTATAAAAATAAAGATCATGCGTAAAAGAAGAAACGGATTTATACTAGGATTGGCTGTTGCTGCCCTAACTTTTGGCGGATTGTGGTTCGGATTGGGTTCCGACCATTTCAACCGCGGACACAAACTGTGTGAACGGGAACATTGCTGCATGATGGAACACCATCAGAACCACTGCGGTGATGCTTGCAAAACGGTTCAAGCCCCAATGGCTACCGATTCCATCTCCAACTAAGTTTGTAAAAATAGGAGTTGAAACCCTAATTGATGATGAATCAGTTAGGGTTTCTTTTTTATATCAATGCTTGACGGTCAATTTTTGGACGACCGTTTCTTTTGAATTGGTCAATTTAAGCATGTAAATAGCCGACGGCAAGGAAGATACATCCAATTCGGTAGTCTGAACGAGTTCCTTTTGAAGCACTTGCTGCCCCTTCATGTTGAAAACACGGAGGGTGGAGCATTCAGCATCGGTTCCATTCGAATAGCTTACCTGAACTTTGTCGGACGCTGGAACAGGAAAAATAGACAAATTCCGATTGGCATTGGTTTCAGTAATGTTGGAAAGTGATCCCGCCAAATCGGCCACTTCGTTGGCGGACAATGCGTAGTTGTAAATTCTGAAATCGTCGATCATGCCATAGAAAAGTGGATAGGAGCTTTGGCTGCGTCCGATGTAATTCAAACAGGGTTTGAAGTCGGTCGGACGAATGGTGACAGCACTGGATGTCGTTGCCAACACGCCGTTCACATACAAGGAAACACCCGTGGCGTTCATGGTCACGGCCACATGAGACCATTTATAAGTAGGCAAAACGGTTGTGTTGAGTTGTTGCTCCGTTCCATTGTTCTTGATGCCAAACCGCATGCCCCCCAATGCCACCCTCGGGGACAGGTACATATACTCGTTCGAACTGCTGCCGAAGTCGAAAATTCGTTGTCCGGTCGTGATGCCGTTCCAATAGACCCAAGCTGAAATGGTCAGTTCATTCAAGTTCGCGACGTTGGTCGGAAGCTGAAGGAAGGCAGTGGAACCATTCAAGGTCAGCGCATTCGAACCCACTTTGCCGGTGCCGTACGTAATGCCTCCGTACGATGCGCTGTGATTCAAATTAACGGTGCTGTCCAAGGTATTTCCTTCGAACTGGAGTCGAACAACTTGTTCATGATTGTTGGTGAGTGTGACATTCACTTCATTCGAATATGCAGAACGGTTCAAGGAATTGTCAACTGCTCGAAGTACGTAGTAATAAGGTTTGCCCGCCATGGTCGTATTGTCCACGAACGAAGTGGTGGTTACGTTGCGTGCCAGGATGTTGTAACTTTTTCCGGTGGTGTCGGAACGATAAATGGTGTATCCTGCAACATCCGCTTCTGGACTTGCCGTCCAATCCAAACGAACGGAGGCGGCACTGGGCGTGGCCACCAGATTGGTCGGGGCGCTTGGAGCCACAAACTCGACGGGAGCTCCAACGGGAATGAAACGCCATTGCTGGCTGGTTCTGCCCAGATAATCCCAATGGTTGATCAATGCAGTATTGGCGATGCTGGAACCGGTCACATCCATGCATTTGCCACTGTGACGGTTTCGGATATAGAACCATCCGTCTGAGGCATATTCCAAGTACCATTGTTGGTTGGCGCCTTTGACATCGTCCCAAATAATAATACCGCCGCCGTTGGTGAGCGACCAGTTCAGCAGGTCCATGGATTTACTGCTGTTTACTGCCGTCATGGTGTAATAGCTGAAATCGCCCCCCACCCGAGAATCGACCGGTGTGACGTTCCACTGTTGATAAGTCGCACCTGCCGACAACGCATTCTGTCGAAGGGTAGCACCGGCGGTGGACGAACCTCCGGTAACTTCCACTACTTTGCCACTGTTGCGGTTCACCAACACATAGCGACCGTTGATGACTGGTTGGACATCGTCGCCCCAAGTGATGTTCACCACGCGTTCAGCATTGGTCTGTCCGGTCTGATAAGCTGTTCCGCCTGGCAAGGTCATGATGTACTCGCGTTGCGGGCCGTTGCCGTCAAAGAAAACGTCCTTGTCCTTGGAAACGAACTTGTAGGTGGTCGTCGCAGCTTGACGTTCGGAGGTGCCGCCAAAAGCCTGCACTTTACCTTCAAGGCTTCGATATACCGAAGCTGCCGTCCAGTTCGCCCGGTGTTCGGCATAACCCAGCCGTCTACCATCGCTGGCCTTTACGAACTCACCTCGCGCGTACTCCGCCGTACCCCACCAGATGCCGGTTTGCATACCGTATTCGACACCGACCATAGCGTCCATCACATTATGCAATTCATCGCCGGTGGCTAAATCGCCATTGGCTCGAACGGCTTGAAAAAAAGCGGCGTAGTTGTCGAAACTACCGGCCAGTTGGTGCGTATTGCCTTCGTCCAAGTACGTTTTCAGGGCATTGTACCAAGGTAAGGCCTGGTCGCAGTTCAGCGTATTGGCACCACAGATTCGGATGCTGTCGAAGCGGGTGTTCTTCCGTAACTCGGCACAGATATTGAAGAAATCACGTTGCCCGTTCGATCCGGAATATTGGCCCCAACCATAGTCGGGCTCGTTGAAGGGAGAAACCGATACGACGGTTCGTCCACGTGCCTGAACCCTTTTGACGGTGGCATCGATGAGTGCCGCCCAATTCACGGCATTGCCCAAGTACGAAGCATCAACGGTTGGGGGGTCGCAATTGAGCACCACTTTGGTCTTGGTTCCTGTCAAATCGATTAGGCCCAAACGGGTATTTAGATCGGTGATTTGTGTTCCTTGTATGTCGCCGTTCACCAGCGGAAGGGTGGGTTGAAACGAGGCGCGTACCACATCCACCCGATCGGCCCCCATGAACGTGATGCCCCGTCGAATGTTCGATTCGCTCAGCCAAGCCAAATCCAAACCCCAAACAAGGGGTTTGTAAACGCCCGTGTCGGAAACACTAAACGTGACAATTCTGTCCGTAACGGGCTGAGCAACAATCGGGATCGTTGTCTGTGCATGAATAGTTGGAATTCCGAACACCATCATCAGGATGTAGAGGCAAAGGGTGTTTTTTTTCATGTATGCTTTTTGGTCTGATTCATTCAAGGTGCAAAGGTATTCTTTGTTTCAGAAAACCGCTGCAACAAATCATTCAAATATAGACAACAAACTCAGCAGAAAAATGGCAATACGCTATTTACCTCTAGGACAATAGTATGAAACTTGCAATTCTTTAGGTATTACTTGTAACACCCTTGAGGTGCATCAGCGCTACCTTTGTTCTGTTAAAATGTTGATTCTCTTTGATTTAAATAAAATGAAAGCAATTGTCATCCGTATTCTATTCTTTATGCTGTTCCTTTGCATACCAACCGTAATGTTTGGAAAAGAGGTTTCTCCCAAACTGGTGTATTTGACTTTTCAGTCCGATAACGGCAGCTTCAGACAAGTGACTGAACTGGACGGAACGATTACCATTTACCTGAAACAACTAGACGTCATCAAGGTCAATATGATTCTGCTAAACGGTTCAGACGTAACGTTTGGATTGGAAAAAAATCATTTTTCGCTACCAGCACTAACTAAAAACGCCACATTGGACATCACTTTTGAAGACGTACCTACCGAGACTCATTACAACACCATCTCCTTTCAGACGTATTCAACTGGCACCGAGTATCGATAACCCTTCACAAGCATCTTCAAGCATGTCGATGACACGGTTGAAACCCTCGTCGCCTCCGTAATAAGGGTCCGGCACATCCTTGCCTTTATATTTTGGGCTGAATTCAGTCATGAAGTGAATCTTGTTTTTCTGAGCCTCCGAAGCCGCTATCGCCCGCAATCCGTTCCAATTTTGATGGTCCATGCATACGATCAAGTCGAAATTCTCAAAATCAGCCCGCCGAATGGGCCTAGACCGATGGGTGATGACATAGCCCCTTTTCTCCGCAAATTGGCGCATACGTCGATCCGCCTTCTCGCCTTCGTGCACGTCGATCAAGCCAGCTGAATCAATAGTATAACATTCCTGCAGGCCCTTTTCGAGCACTATTTTCTGAAATATCGATTCAGCCATGGGTGAACGGCAGATGTTTCCCAAACAGACAAAAAGAATGGAAACCGGCTTCACAGACCCAATGCGGAAATAATTTGCTCGGCGTGCGTCTTGGTATCCACTTTTGGGAAAACCGCCTCGATGATGCCATCTTCCGAAATGACGTAGGTGGTACGAATAATGCCCATGTACGATTTGCCGTAATTCTTTTTCTCACCCCAAACTTCATAAGCCTGCAAGATTTCCTTTTCCGTATCGGCTATAAGGCTGAACGCCAGGCCGAACTTATCCGCGAACTTCACGTGCGACTGAACGGAATCGGCACTTACTCCGATCACGACAATGCCTTTTTCAAGGAAGTACTCATTTTTATCGTTCAAGCTGCAGGCTTCGGCCGTGCAACCGGGGGTATTGTCCTTGGGATAAAAATAGAGAATGACTTTTTTACCCTTGAAATCGGATAGGGAAACGGTTTCGCCTTTTTGATTGACGCCCTTGAAGGAAGGGGCTTTCACACCTGTTTGCAACATAATGGTTCTATTTAAAACGTTTTTACAAATGTATGAAAACTTACTTGAATTCCGTTTTCAATGCTTCGACCCAGTCTTTAACACGCTGCTCCGTCTTGTCGTGCTGGTTTTCGAAATCGAGCGCCAGACCTGCAAAATGGCTGCCAATGAGCGCCTGCGACTTATTGAATTGATAGCCCTCGGCTGAAGTCAACCCGACAATCGTCGCGCCGGTCGAGATGAACGATTCAGCCAGAAGGCCGATGCCGTCCACAAAATTGTCGGGGTATTTCACCTGGTCGCCCAGACCGAAAATAGCCACTTTCTTCCCTTTCAAATTCAACGTGAGCAACTTGGGCATGAGCTCGTCCCAATATGTCGGCAATTCGCCGTCGAACCAGGTAGCAGCACCGGCAATGATGAAATCGTATGCCTCAAAATCTTTTTGCCACGCTTCTTCCACAGAAACCACCTCAATCGTGTCGCCAAAGGCTTCTTGAATTTTCTTGGCCACGGAAGCCGTCTTATGGGTTCCTGTCCCATAGAATAATCCTATTTTTTTCATTTCAATGTAGTTAATCAATAATTCAGTAAATCCAATGCTGCTTTGTAAATGCGGTCTTCATCCGGCAAAATGGCCTTTTCTAGATTACGGTGGAAACCGACCGGAGTGAACAGGGAACCCACCCGTTGAATAGGCGCGTCCAGGAACTGGAACATGTCGGTACCAATCATGGCGGCCAGTTCAGCCCCAAAACCGGAGAACACTTTGTCTTCGTGCACAATAAGCACTTTGCTTGTTTTCTTCACCGAAGCAAAGATGGCTTCCTTGTCCAGGGGAATCAGGGAACGGAGGTCGATGACTTCCACCTCCTTGTTCAGCTCTTTTTTAAGTCGCTCAGCGGCTTTCAAACACAAATGCGTGGTATTGCCGTAGGTAATGATGCTAAGTTCATCGCCTTCCCGACGAATGCGGGCCTTCCCGAACGGAACTTCAAAATCGTCAGGTATGGGTGTGGCCGCTTCAACCGCGTTGTACAAAGCCTTGGGTTCCATAAACATGGTGAAACCCTTGGAACGCATGCTGGTACGCAGCAAGCCTGCCGCATCGTCCGCAAACGAAGGATAGACAATACGCACACCCGGCAGCGTGGAAAGCGCTCCCTCCAAATTCTGCGAATGGTACAATCCACCACCGATATAACCTCCGGAAGCCAGACGCACCGTGACGTTCGGGACATATTGCCCGTTGCTGCGCCAATAATCATGCGTACATTCCACAAACTGCTCCATGCCAGGCCAGAAATAGTCGGCGAACTCCGCTCCTTCAATGACGATGCGGATTTTTTTGTCAAATCGGCTCATTCCGTTGGCGGTTCCAATGATGTAGTCCTCGGCAATGGGCGCGTTGAATACCCGCTTGTCGCCAAATTCCTGTTGCATGCCTTTAGTCACGTTGAACACTCCGCCTTTGTCCTTATTGGCCACATCCTGCCCCCAAAGAAACGTGTCCGGATTGTTCCGAAACTCCGCCTTCAATGTTTCATTAATGGCTGAAACCATGGTCTTCTTTTCCCCTTCTTCGTGGTGCGTCCCGTCGACGAACTTCTGTGGAAGATAGGGTTCAGGCATTACAAAATCCAAAACGCTGGCAGGATCTGGGTCTGGTGCGGCCATGGCCTTGCGGTTGGCCAGCGTCAGTTCTTTTTTGGAATCCTCTTCCATTTGCAGGAGTTCTTCTTCTGTAAAGATGTTGTAACGTACCAACATACGTCTGAATTTGAGCAACGGGTCGGCCGCTTTCACGTACGAAAGCTCGGCTTCATCGCGGTACAAGGTATGCTTGTCCGAATTGGAATGCGAGCCGATGCGCACGCAGTTGGCATGCACGATGACAGGACAGCTGTTGGTTATGGCGTATTCGCGCGCCTCCGTCATGGCGTTCATGGAATCGAACACATCCTTGCCGTTGCAATGGATAATCTTGAGGTTCTTGAAGCCGGAAAAGTTCTCGGAAACTTTGCGGGCAGCCGTCTGGTCCTTTTTGGGAACCGAGATGCCGTAGCCATTGTCCTGCAATACAAAAATGACGGGAAGCTTCTCCTTACTTGCCCCGTTAATAGCCTCATAAACATATCCTTCCGATGTTGAAGCCTCCCCGTGCGAGGTGATGGCCACTCCTTTTTTTCCATAGTAGGATATGGCACGAGCCACACCGACGGCATGCAAATCGTGGTTTCCAGTGGCGGAGGAAACGTTTTCGATGTGCCACTCGGGTTTGGCAAAGTGGTTGGACATGTGCCGTCCGCCACCGGCCACATCCGTGGCTTTGGAGATGCCGTTCAGGATGATTTCCTCGGCCGTCATGCCGGCAGAAAGCACCGTCAACATATCCCGGTAATACGGAAATAGAAAGTCTTCGCCTCGGGTGAACACTTGACCGATGGCCAGTTGGATGCCGTCGTGTCCGGCATAAGGTGCATGGTAAGACCAGCCCAGCGATTGGATGAGGTAGGCCGGCGCTTTTTCGTCGATGGCGCGGCCAAGCGTCATCAAATGATACCAATTCTTCAGAATGGATTTGTCGGTGGTGAGGATATCGTATTTTTTCATTTTTCCCAATTTTCAAGATAATCTGCAATGCGTTTCACAAAAGCACCTCCAACTGCACCGTTGATGATGCGGTGGTCGTACGACAGCGAAAGGTACATCTTATGCCGAATGGCAATGACGTCCCCTTCGGGCGTTTCAATGACCGAAGGCTTCTTTTCAATGTAGCCGACGCCCAAAATAGCCACTTCCGGTTGGTTGATGATGGGGGTTCCGAACAGATTCCTGAACGTTCCGAAGTTGGTGATGGTAAAGGTTCCGCCTTGAATCTCTTCGAGTTTGAGTTTGTTGGAACGTGCCTTGTTGGCCAAGGTATCGATGGAATGCGCCAGTCCGCTGATGCTGAGTTTGTCGGCATTTTGAATGACGGGCACGATGAGGTTTCCATCGTCCAGCGCCACGGCGATGCCCACGTTGATTTGTTTTTTGAGGATAAACCGAGTTCCTTCCACCGAAGCATTGACTTTGGGGAATTCTTTCAATGCCTTGGTCGTGGCTTCCACAATGGCCGGCAAATAATTCAGGCCGATGCCTTCTTGTTGGAGGAACTCAGCTTTATGACGGATGCGCCAGTAGACCAGCTTGGTCACATCGACTTCAACCACCGTGGTCACATGCGGGGAGGTCTGTTTGGACTGAAGCATGCGGTCGGCAATGATGCGGGCTACGGGGTCCATTTCGACAATAACATCACCAGCAGCACTTTCCGTAGAAGTAGAGAAGTTCGGAAGCGGGGGATGTACGGGTAAGAGCTTTTTAGAAGGCGCTGCAACAGGTGCCGATCCGCCGTTTTTCTTTTGGCTGATGAAGTTGCTCACGTCCTTTTTGCTCAAACGGCCCAAATAACCGGTGCCTGCTATTGTTTCGAGTTCAGCAGTGGAAATGCCGGCTTCCTTGGCCGTATGAAGTACTGCCGGGGAATACCATTTGGCTTCTTCCTTCAAGGCCGGTGCAGCAACTGCTTTGGGTGGTTCCGGAGCGGCAACAACCGTCGATTCAGCCTCCACCGTATGCTCGCCGCCTTCCATATCGACCAGCGCGACTACGGTTCCAACCTCCACGGTCTCCCCTTCCTGGAAAAAAATCTTCTGAATGGTGCCTGCTACGGGCGAGGGTACTTCTGCATTCACTTTGGCCGTGGTCACCTCAAAAAGGATGTCATCCTCCACGATGGTGTCGCCCACCTTGACCGACCAACGTACGATGGTGCCTTCGGTGATGCTTTCAGCCAGTTTGGGCATTTTTAATTCAAATATGGACATGATGTTTTGTTTTTAAGCTTGAAAGTTCCAGTTGTTTGTAACGTATTTCTCCGTTTTGAGCCTGTTGATGGCCGTGGTGTCTTCCCTGCTGAACGCGTACATGCTGTTGCCTGCATTTCCCAGCAAGTCAGTGAGTATCATTCGCTTGAAATCGTTCAGCTGCAAGGGCTCAGTCAAATGGTCCAGGATGTTCGTCACCGGACTTTTTACAGATTTTACATAATGCTTGGTTTCCGTTTCGGGAACGGTATAAAGGCTGTTCAACGTTGCGTTCAGGTTGCTCAGATCGGATGAAAAAAGCAAGGTGGCGTGGAACAGTATTCTATTTTTGCGGATGAATTGGGCGCAACCCGAAATTTTCAGCCCGTCGATGTAGATGGAATTTCGTTCGTCCGCTTGGGCTTGAATGCCTAGGACTGAAAGCATGGTCAGAATGCGCTTGGTATATTTTCCGAAATCGGGGCGGTCGTCGGTTTCGATGAACGTCAGGTTCAGGTTTCCGGCATCGTGATAGACCGCGCCACCACCCGTATGTCTGCGGGCCACCTTGATGTGGTGCTCGCGTGCGAAATCCAAATTCACTTCCGCCTGAACATTTTGATTTTTACCAACAATCACCGACGATTCATTCTGCCACAACATGAACACGTCCCCGGAGAAATGCTCCAGCAAGTATTCTTCAGCAGCCAGGTTGAAGTACGCGTCCGTATATGGATTGTCGATGCACACCATTAATAAAGGGCCTCCCGAATGATTTCCGCCACCGTGGGGTGAGGGAACACGATTTTTTTAAACTCTTCGAGCGTATAACCGCTTTCAATAGCCATACCGGCCACAACAATGATTTCAGACGCCGGATTTCCGAGCAAATGACAACCAATGATGCGACCGTTCAGATCCAAAATGAGTTTGCAAAGTCCGCTGCCCATTTCATTTTCGGCCACAAACCTTCCGGAATATGCCATGGGTAATTTCTGAACCCGATATGGCACGCCTTTTGCACTCAGTGCCTCCTCGGTTTCCCCAATGCCTGCAATCTCCGGATTGGTATAAACCACACCCGGAATGGCCCGGTACGACATCACATCCTCGATGCCCGAAATACGATTCACGGCCACTTCGCCTTCGCGATAGGCCGTATGCGCCAACATGGAAAAACCGGTGATGTCGCCACTGGCATACACCCTCGGGTGTGAAGTCTGCATGAACTCGTTCACTTTGACAGCGCTCCGATCCATCTCAATATTCAACGTTTCCAAACCCAACCCTTTTGTAATTGGTCTCCGTCCCACACTGAGCAATATCTTTTCTGTTTTTATAGCTGAACGCTTCCCGTCCTTCTCCACGACCACCTCAGAGGCACTCACTTCGGTCACTTTCGTCTCCAAATGGAACTCGATGCCTTTCTTCGCATACATGCCCCGCAGCATCTTGGAAGTTTCCTTGTCCATGGCACCCAAAATCTCGGGCATCATTTCGATGACACTCACCTTGACACCCATGCTGTTGAAGAACGAGGCGAACTCCATGCCGATGACCCCGCCACCGATGATGGCGAGCGATGCTGGCAACACTTTGGCTTCCAAGGCTTCCTTCGAAGTCCAAAAATCAATTTCCGACAAGCCCTTGATGGGAGGAATGACGGTTTCAGAACCAGTACATAAAAGCACGTAGGAAGTTAGATACACTTCTCCACCACAGGTAATGCGAATACTGCCTGCTTCTTCACCAGCAAGACTGGCCGCTCCCTGAACAACAGTGACACCGGCATTTTCCAGCTTCATCTTGACGCCGGCCGTCATTTGCTTGACGACCTTATCCTTGCGGTTGATTATTTTTTCAAGGTCAAACGAAGGAACACCTTCAATACCGATGCCATATTTGGAGGCCGATTTGGCATTGTCAAGTATTTTCGCGGAATATAAAAGCGTCTTGGTCGGGATGCAGCCTTCGTTCAAACAAACGCCGCCCAGAGCATTTTTCTCGAACAAAAGTACCTTCAACCCGTTTTCAGCCGCCTTCTCAGCAGCATTGTAACCGGCGGGTCCTCCGCCGATAATGCCAATATCATAGTTCATAACGTATCTGTTTGGTCTATTTGGTTCGTTTATTCTAAACAGTCGTTTTTCGTGACTCGGCATAGCCAAAGTAAACTTTGCCTCTGCACTCGCTACTTAAAACGTTCGTAAAAGTATAGTACATTCAGCCATATTATACTACATAGAGGTAGTTATTTTAAGCCTATGAAAACTATCATCCTATAGACCATATCTATTATAATTTTTTGGGTGGATTTTGTAGAACCAAATCAAATAAAGTACCTTACGGAAAATTTATCGAAACATGGACGACAGAATCATCTTGGATGTGGACACCATCAAGGCGTTATGGTCTAAAACCTACAACACGGAGGGCAAACCCGATTGGTCACACATCTTCAAGTATTATCACCGGGACATCGTCTTTCAGGATACCATCCAACGCATCGAAGGGATTGATGCATTTATTGCCATGTGCAACAGACTCACCAAGCGCACGGACCAACTAAATATGGAAATCGTTTCCATTGCTCAAAACGATAACATCATCGTTTTTGACTGGATCATGACGATGATGTTCAAGAAATACCCCAGTACACCGATTTATGGTGCCACCAAGTTGACCATAAAAGATAACCTCATTTTGGAACAACGCGATTATTACGACTTGTGGGGCGATATTTTTAACAATATCCCACACTTCAACAAGATGTACCGACGGTTTCTCATTAAAAAATTCGGATGATGCGCAACAAATTTCAACTCCCCGACGAACTCAATTTCCTTACAGTGGGTCGGCTTCCGCAAAAAGTATCCACCACCCGTATGGATGGCAAGGTCTGTGTCATTACCGGAACGACTTCCGGCGTGGGTCGTCAAGCGGCCCTAAGGTTGGCCAAAGCCGGTGCCAAAATCGTCATGATGGTCCGAAACGTGGAAAAGGCTGAAAACTTCTGTGCGGAGATTCGTTCCATTTCCGAGGTTGAACCGGCTTATTTCTTGGCCGATTTCACCGATTTGAGCCAAGTGCGGAAAGTTACCCAGGAAATCCTCAACGCCTACCCAAAAATCGACGTCCTTATCAACAATGCCGGCATCCACATGACCACTAGGCACTTGACCGTGGACGGCAACGAAGCTGCTTTCGCCGTAAACCACTTGGCTTCCTTTCTTATTACCAGTCTGTTGCTGAAACGCATGACGGAGAGCGCACCTTCCCGCATCATCCAAGTGAACTCCGAAGGCCACCGCTTCAACGGCCTCCGATTGGACGACCTCAACTGGGGAAAACGCCGTTACAACGGCTATTTGGGTTACGGTGCTTCTAAAGTCGCCCAACTGATGACCGTTTGGGAACTTAACGACCTATTGAAAGGCAAAGGTGTCACCATCAACGCCATGCATCCGGGAGCCGTCAAGTCGAACATCGGCACCAACAATGGCATCCTGTACAATTTATTCTCCAGATACCTCATTCAACCAGGTCTGAAAAGCCCGGTCATCTCTGGTGAGGCCTTGTATTACTTGGCCTCCTCACCGGAGTTGGAAGACATAAGCGGCAAGTTCTACAACCTGACCAACGAGGAAATCCCTGCACCGCATGCCCGCAACAGGGAACTTGGAAGGCAGGTATTCCAAAAAAGCATTGAATTGACAAACCTTACAAACGAAAACGTCTATGAAGTATGATGCAGTAGTGGTTGGAGGCGGCATCGCCGGCCTCACTTCAGCCGCATTCCTAGCAAAAGCAGGCCGTTCCGTCATCCTATTCGAGCGGCAATACAAAACTGGTGGACTGGTTCAGACCTTTGAGCGCGACGGTGTTTATTTTGACGGCGGATTGCGTTCCATTGAGAATTCAGGCATAGTCTTCCCCATGCTCAAGCAACTGGGCATCGAAGTTGATTTTCAAAAAAGCAACGTTTCCATTGGTATCGGCGACCAAGTGATCAAGCTCAAGGACAAAACCAGTGTGGTCGATTACGAGCATTTTCTGCAGGACCAATTTCCGGACAACAAAGACGACGTAACCGCCATTGTCAAGGAAATCAAGAAAATAATGGGCTACATGGACGTACTCTACGGCATCGACAACCCCATTTTTTTGGACATCAAAAAAGACCAAAAATACTTCCTGCAGGTCATTTTCCCTTGGCTCTTCAAGTTCCTTCTGACCGTCCATAAAATTGACAGCCTGAAAGAACCCGTCGAAGAGTACATTCGCCGGTTCACCCGAAACCAATCGCTTATTGACCTCATTGCTCAACATTTTTTCCAGAAAACCCCGACGTCCTTTGCCTTGAGCTACTTCAGTCTGTACCTGGACTATCATTATCCCAAGGGCGGCACCGCTACCCTGATCGAAAAAATGACCGACTACATCGTAGAACATGGCGGTGTCATCAAAACCTCCACCAAGATTGCACGTTTGCAACCCGAGATGAAGTTCGTGGAAGACACCGACGGCAACCGCACAGAATACAGCGATTTAATCTGGGCAGGCGACATGAAGCAACTCTACAACCTCATCCCTATCGAGGAATTGTACGACCTCAACCTAGCCCAAGCCATTCGCGAGAAGCGTTCAGCACTCAAAGACCTCAAGGGCGGCGACTCCGTTTTCACCGTCTACCTCACTCTGGACGAGCAAAAAGAGTACTTTGCTGAAATCTGTACCGGGCATTTGTTCTATACGCCTCAAAAACAAGGTTTGTCATTCGTGAACAGCGACGACATCGATGCCTTTATGAAACTGCATTCCATCCAACCGAGCAACGCAATCCTCAAAGCCAAAGTCAAAGCCTACCTCCAAGAGTATTTTCGACTGAACACGTTCGAAATCGCCATCCCCGTTTTGCGTGATCCCGATTTGGCACCCGAAGGCAAAGTCGGCCTCATCATCAGCGTGTTGTTCGACTACCGATTGGCCAAGAAAATCGACGAATTCGGATGGACGGACGAGATGAAAGCCTACATGGAGCAACTTTCCATCGACATTTTGGATGAAAGCATCTTCCCAGGGCTGAAAAAAAAGGTTTCCGGGCAATTCTCGTCCTCACCCCTCACCATCGAACGACTCACAGGCAACACCGAGGGCGGCATCACTGGCTGGGCGTTCACCAATCCGTACATACCGGCAGTGACCAAGACCCTGAAAGTGAGCCAGTCGGTCAATACGCCCATCCCTTCCGTTTATCAAGCCGGTCAATGGTCTTACAGTCCTTCCGGGTTGCCCATCGCCATTCTAACTGGCAAACTAGCCGCGGACAAAGTGCTCAAAAGCTAAGGATTGCACAAAAAGTAATTCCATTCTGACCAAAAAACCGCTGTTTTAATTGGCGCAAAATGGCTAGATTTGATGCCACAGAACAACGACCATGCGCACACTCAATCAAAAGCTCCTTTTTTCCCTATTGGCGATGGCCTTTACCATCGTTGGAGGCGCCAAAGCACAAAAAGCAGCGGAACGGAACCAACTTTTCGACGCCAACTGGAAATTCTTCCTGGGAGCCCACCCCGAAGCCGCTTCACCCAACTTTGACGATTCGAATTGGAGGTCGCTCGATTTGCCCCACGACTGGAGCATCGAAGGCAAAATAGAGCAAACCAATCCGATGGGTGGCGCCGGCGGCTATTTCCCGGCTGGTGAAGGTTGGTACCGCAAAACGTTCGAAGTCCCAACCAACAATAAAGGGAAGCGCACCACCATTTGTTTCGACGGTGTCTATATGAATGCTGAAGTCTATATCAACGGCCATTCGCTGGGCCTGCACCCCTACGGCTTCACCGCCTTCAACCTGGACCTGACTCCCTATTTGGACTATGGTAAAAAAAATACCTTGGCCGTCCACGTGGACAATTCAAAACAAATCAATTGCCGTTGGTATAGCGGCTCAGGCATCTACCGCCACGTCTGGATGATCGTGACCGAACCCGTCCACCTCAAACAATGGAACACTTTTTTTACAACAGCTGAAATCGGCCCGGAAAGCGCCACCGTTGGTGTCCGGACCGTGATCCAGAACGAAACAGACCAACCTCAGGAAATCCAAGTACGGATGGAACTCGCCGGCACTAAAAAAGTGATCCCTTTACAGCTTAAAGCCAACAGCGAAAAAGAAGTGCTTCAAAAGATTTCGGTGCGGAAGCCATCCCTTTGGACACCCGAGAATCCCAAATTGTATGCGGCAAAAGTTTGCGTTCAGCAGGGTAAAATCACCATTGATGAGGAATCCTTCAACATCGGCATTCGTTCCTTGAAATACTCCGCCGAACAGGGTTTTCAGCTCAACGGCAACACCATCAAGCTGAATGGCGGTTGCGTCCATCACGACAACGGCTGCTTGGGCTCTGCCGCTTTTGACCGGGCCGAAGAACGCCGCGTAGAACTACTCAAGTCTGGAGGCTTCAACTCCGTCCGCACTTCACACAATCCACCCTCTACCGCGTTTCTCAACGCCTGCGACCGACTCGGGTTGATGGTCATCGACGAATCTTTCGACTGTTGGAAAACCGCCAAAAACCCATTCGACTATTCCACCGTGTTGAACGAATGGTGGCAACGCGACCTGGAATCGATGGTGCTACGCGACCGCAACCATCCCTCCATCATTATGTGGAGCATCGGCAACGAAATTTACGAACGCACCGACCCTTCCGCTCTTGAAACCACCAAGATGTTTGCCGGATGCATCCGTAAAATGGATCCCACTCGACCCGTGACTTCAGCCATGACCACCTGGAATCAAGGTTGGGAAGTGTTCGATCCGATGATGGCCGCGCACGACGTTTGCGGGTACAATTACCAATTATACCGTGCACCAGCAGATCACCTTCGTGTTCCTTCCCGCATTATACTGCAAACAGAATCCTATCCCAAAGATGCCTTTAAGAACTGGGATGCCGTTCAAAAACAAAATTATGTCATCGGCGATGTGGTTTGGACTGGAATTGATTATTTGGGCGAATCCGCCATCGGCCGCAATTTCTACCCGGGCGAGCAAAAAGGCGAGCACTACGAACACGATTTTTTTCCCTGGCACGGCGCCTATTGCGGCGATATCGACTTGGTGGGATGGCGGAAACCCATCTCACACTACCGCAACCTGTTGTGGAACGACACCGAGAAACTATACATGGCCGTTCGCGAGCCCAATCCTGACAATGGCGTGATCAGTGAAACTTCCTGGTCCGTTTTCCCCACTTGGGAAAGCTGGACATGGCCGGGTCGGGAAGGCAAGGATATCCAAGTGGAAGTCTATTCCAAATACCCTTCGGTCCGTCTTTACCTGAACGACAAAATCATAGGGGAGAAACAAACCGGCAGTGCGGAAGAATTCAAGGCAACCTTCACCTTGCCCTATCAACCGGGCAATCTGAGAGCCGTAGGATTGGCAAACGGTAAGGAATTGGCATCAACTGCATTGAGGACCGCCGGTGAAACCGACAAAATCACAATCAAACCCGATCGAATCAAAATCAAAGCAAATGGTCAAGACCTTTCGTTCGTCATCATCGAACTGACTGACCAAAATGGGGTTCAGCAACCTAATGCAACAAACCTGCTCACCTTCAAGTTGGAAGGCCCAGGCATCATTGCCGGCGTGGACAATGCCCATCTTCAAAACACCGAGCCTTATGTGGCTTCCTCACGAAAAGCTTGGCATGGTCGAGCCATGGTCGTCATCAGAAGTCGGCATAAGCCTGGAACTATTAGACTGACAGTGAGTTCGCCAGGTCTGCCAGATGCAGAAGCCTTTTTAAAAGCACTTTAAAACCTGCTCCACAAAAAACCCTAATGGATTCAAAATCCGTTGGGGTTTTTCATATTAACCAATTTTATACATTACATGTTACAACATATATTGTTTTGACTTATATTTGTCACGATCAATTTTTAATACAAATGCGTATCGAAGACGAAGTAAAAGGCCATTTCCGGAATGACAACCATAAAGGGTTGATCAATTTGATCTTCACCGTCAATCATTTAAACTACCAATTTCGGCAGAACCTGAAAGAACACAATCTAACGGAACCGCAATACAATGTGTTGCGAATCTTGAAGGGTTTCCGTTCCGAAAAATCCATTTCCATCGGCTTCATCAAGGAGCGTATGCTCGACAAGAACCCGGACGTGAGCAGAATCGTGGACGGTTTATTGGCAAAAGGGCTGTTGAACCGAAAAGAAAACCCCGAAGACCGCAGGCAAAAGTCTGTCGAAATCACCGAAAAAGGCATTGCGCTTCTAGCCGACATGTTTGAATTCGACAAGATGACTGAAGATCTTTTGGCATGCCTCAGTTCGGACGAATTGAATGAATTGAATAGGATCTTGGATAAAATCAGAGGATAATGAGCAACAACATCATAGGCATTCAAAAACTAAGTCAACAATGGGGTATGGAGAATCCGTTCTTGTTTGCCGCACACCATTTGGAAGCCTATCCGAAAGGAAACAGCGAAATGGGACCAGCTGTATCGTTGGCAGGTCGGAACATTGGCAGTGATTTTTCGGGCAAAGATGGGTTCAGCATGTATCATGGGAGCAAAATACCAGGATTTCCGGCACACCCTCATCGTGGTTTCGAAACGGTGACGATAGCGCAGACAGGCCTGGTCGACCACTTCGACTCGAAAGGAAATGAGGGCAGGTACGGCAACGGCGATGTTCAATGGATGACCGCCGGCAGCGGATGCCAGCACAACGAGATGTTTCCGTTGGTGAACCAAGACAAAGCGAACCCGATGGAACTTTTCCAAATTTGGCTTAACTTGCCTGCAAAAAATAAATTTGCCGAGCCCGATTACACCATGCTTTGGGCCGAAGACATTCCTGAATTCCAAGTGGGCGCCAACGGCAAAAGCACGACCATCCGCCTCATTGCAGGCAACTTCCAGGGCAAGGAAAGCTTACGGCCCAACGCCTCCTCCTGGGCAAACGACTCGAACAATCACGTCGGCATCTTCATGCTCCGCATGGAACCCGAATCCACCATAATCTTCCCCGCCGTTTCAGCGACGCTGACACGCAACTTATATTATTACCGCGGTAATGGATTCATACAAATTGAAGGTCAGAAAATCAGCTCTTCCAATCGGGTGAAACTGCAGGGAAATGAAGCAGTCACCATTACAAACGGTTCAGAAGAAAGCTTCCTTCTGTTGTTGGAGGGCGAGCCCATTCAAGAACCGGTGGTACATTACGGACCTTTTGTCATGAATTCCGAAGCAGAAATCAGACAGGCCATTCACGATTATCAACAAACCGAATTCGGAGGTTGGCCTTGGGCCAGACACGATGAAGTGCACGAACGGAACGCGGGCCGATTTGCCCGTTATTCGGACGGAAGATTTGAACGAAGAACACCATGAAAAAAATAAGTTTCTCAACAAAAGGACTCAGAGCCGACATCGGCAACATCGCCATTCATAGACTACTTCCCAACAGGTGTTCAAACGCAGTGGGACCATTTGTTTTTCTGGACCACATTCCGTTGGCCGACATTTCCCGCTTACATGAAAAAGGGACAGGCGAACATCCACATCGTGGCATTGCCACCTTAACCTACATGCTGCAAGGTGTCGCCGAACATTGCGACAGCATCGGCAACCACACCAAAGTGCATGCGGGTGGCGTTCAATGGATGATGGCTGGCAGCGGCATCGTCCACGACGAATCGTTTGAGTTTGAATCGATCTCAGGAGCCAAATACGCCCATGCATTCCAATTTTGGATCAACCTTCCTTCCCAAAAAAAAACAGAAAAGCCCGAATATTTGGCCATCGAAGGTAAAGACGTGCCCTGCAAGGCATTGGAAGACTCAGCCGGTTGGATCAAGGTCATTTTAGGCACCTACGAAAACCTTACGTCCATCGTGCCCGATTTCTCGCATCAATTCATGTACCACCTTCATCTGGAACCAGGCAAGTCGTTCAGCATTCAACTCGACGCTGGAATTGAAGCCGCTGCCGTATTGCCTTCGAACGGGGCAGAAGTGAATGATGCAGAGTATTGCGGTGGAGAGTTCATCGAGTTCGACCGGAAAGAAGGGCCTATCAAATTTAGGAATTCCTCCAAAACAGAAACCGATATCCTATTGTTCGGAGGGGAACATTATGCTGAACCCATTGTTGCTCGGGGTCCCTTTGTGATGAACAGCGCCACCGAAATAGCAGGTGCCTACCGAGATTATGTTGCAGGCAAATACGGTGAAATTACACGCTGACCGATAAAAGCTACACACATAAAAACAAATTGTCGACCTGTACAATGAAACAAGGTCGTATTTTTGCAGTCGTATCGACTTACCTTAAAAATACGAACCATGTTCAGAAGATTCTTGTTTCTTGTGGTGGGCTTTTTGGCCTCGGCAAATCTATTTGCACAAACTGTAACCATCACCGAATCTGCAGGATGGCTTGAATCCGCTTATGTTAAATGGCAACCTGTCGCAGGAGCCACCAGTTACAACGTCTATTACACAGGTGGTGGGTTTACCAATAAAAAAATTGACAGCCCGCTCATCCGCAGTTATGGCACGTACTTTCGGGCGGATGTCCTGGGGCTGAAGGCAGGGCTCTATACCCTCCGGGTGAATCCGGTCGTAGCGGGCGCCGAAGTAGCCGGAGCCGTTACTGGTAGTTTGACCGTCGAAGCTCACGACCGAACCGGCTTTTGCTTTGCGAACGGCAGGGTTCCCGGCGCCTATAAAGCCGACGGCACTCCCAAAGACAATGCTGTGATACTCTACATCACCCAAAATACCAAGGATAAGGTTTCCATGGATGTGACCAGCGCGAATGCCAACCCCTGCGTCGGCTTGCAAGCCATCTTGGACGGCTTCAAAAAAGGCAAGGACGCACGTCCGCTCATCGTGCGTTTGATTGGGCAAATCACCGATCTTACCTATATGCTCGGTGGTGACATCGTCATTGAGAACGCCAATTTCGCAACGGGTTACATCACGATGGAAGGTGTTGGAAACGACGCAGTCGCCGATGGTTGGGGCATTCGGGTCAAGAACGCCTCCAACATCGAAATCCGCAACATCGGCACCATGAACTGTAACAGCGATGAAGGCGACAACATCGGATTGCAGCAGGACAACGACTACATCTGGGTGCACAACTGTGATTACTTCTACGGCAACGCCGGTAGTGATGCCGACCAAATCAAGGGAGACGGAGCCCTGGATTGCAAGAAGTCTACTTATGTCACCTTTTCCTACAACCACTTTTGGGATTCCGGGAAATGCAACCTGTTGGGTCTGAGCGAAGGAACCACTGCTGGCTTGTTCATCAGTTACCACCACAACTGGTACGACCATTCGGACTCCCGTCACCCCCGTGTACGCTTTTATTCCGCGCATGTTTACAACAACTACTACGACGGAAATGCTAAATACGGAGTAGGTTCGACCATGGGTTCCTCCGTGTTCGTGGAAGCCAACTATTTCCGCAACTGCAAATATCCCATCCTCACCTCGATGCAGGGTTCAGACGTATATAATGAAACCACTCAGGCAAACGATTATGCCAACATGCCCATCTTCTCCAGCGAAGACGGGGGCACCATCAAAGCCTTCAACAATTACATCATTGGTCAGAAACGATTTGTGCCCTACGGTACCGCTGGTTATCCCAAACCGACCGTCGATTTTGATGCCGTAGTGGTTGCCAACCGTGCAGACACCATCGGAAAAAGCATTGTTTCCTACCAAGGAGCCAACACGTACAACAACTTCGACACCAATGCTTCCGTGATGTACGCCTATACTCCGGACAGTCCCGAAGCGGCTAGAACGAAAGTCATGGCGTATGCAGGCAGGGTTTTAGGTGGTGACCTGAAATGGACGTTCAACAATGCGGTGGACGATGCTTCCTATGCAGTCAATGCAGAACTCAAAGCCGCTTTGACCAATTACAAGACCACGCTGGTATCCGTTCAAGGCGATAGCGCCGTGGTCAAAGACACCACTGGAACGGGTGGCGGAACAGGCACCGATACGACGCATGTACAAACAAGTGTGGTACATAACTTTACGACAGCAGGAAAAACGAGCACCTACTTCACCATCACTGGAAACCTTTCCACCTCTAAAGGCACCGTGACGTATCAAGGTCTCACCTTGACTCAATGCCTTAAAATCGAGTCCACCACCATCATTTCATTTACGACGACTCAACCTACGGTATTGATACTGGTCTTCAACCCAGAGTTCGTCGGTAAAATCAGCATCAACGGAGTAGCCTGTACCGCCGTTGCAGGCATCGTGACTCAGAACCTGGCTGCAGGAGCCATTCAGATCCTCAAGACGGACGCGGCCAACCTCTTTTATATGGCACTCTCCACACCCACAGCCCTGGAAAACACCCAAACCGTTAAATCGATGTTTTTTCCAAACCCGGTTAAAAGTACGCTGTCCGTTACCTCCGGTGCCACCATTCTAAAGGCTGAAATCTACAACTTGGCTGGCGAATTGGTCCAAAAAACAGAGACTCATGCCAAAACCATTGACATGAGTCGTCTGAACAAAGGAAAATACTTGGTGAAAGCCTACACGGACGAAGGTCTCGTTCAGCAAATCATCCTCAAATAGAATTAAATTTTGATGCAGCGTACCGACATCCCATAAGATTTGGTGGCACTGTTTGAGGACATCATGTAACCTCCAAGGGATTTATACCAGGCACTGCTGGAACCATTTGTCATGGACGTCCACCAACAAGCCATGGAGCCCATGCCAGTGAAGGAACTCCAGCGATAGCCGCCAGGGAGCGCTGTAAAGCCGCTGGAATTGGTCACTTGAGCCGAGTTTACGGTCCAGTGAGCAGTTCCGGTTTCCATTATTTTTGTTTCGCATAGGCTCATGCCGCCCAAGTACGTACGCAACAGGTCAAAATCGGCCATGGTTGGAACACGCCATCCGGTTGGACAAAGTTTGCCTGTGTTTACGGCATACCAATTGTACATGGCACCATAAACACCTTTGTTGGTCGCATCGTTGTTGTACCAGCAATAGCAAGGAGTAATCACGTTCGGCCAATCGGAGGCCAAAGTTGCGCCTGGAATGTCGGTTCCATCGTTGTATTTGGTCGTTTTTAAATTTTGAACCATCCAAGTTTGCGTTCCAATTCGGACCGTATCATAGGAATTACCGTCCACATCGGCTACCGTACCTGGCAGAGGATTGTCTCCACCATTGTCGTCATTCGTTGGAGTACAGCTGCTTAAAGCCAAGGAGCCCATTGAAAACAGAAAACAAATAAAAACAAGATGTCTAGTCATGGCGTTTTTGTTTAGGTAAATGGTGACTCATTTAAAGTAAAGTAAAAGCCAAATATACGATTAATTAAATGCCCACCTTAAATTGAAACCCTTATTCCCATTTAGAATGATTTCTGGATGGAATCTGAATAATTTTTAGGTTAAGCATGCTGCAAAAATCGCCATCTTTGCCTACAAATCGAATTACCATGAAAAAACTTTTATTCATTACAATGGGCGCACTGCTCAGCCTTACAGTGTGCGCGCAAAAAATTCAATGGACCTCCACCACCGATCAGGAAAGATGGGTTCAAAAGAAAGGACCAGCCTTTGTTACGAGCATCGCTTCGGCCGACATCACCATCAATACGGATGAGAAGTTGCAGAAAATCGACGGCTTCGGCGGATGCTTCAATGAAATCGGTTGGGAAGCCTTGCTTGCCCTAACTCCGGCCGAACGCGAGAAAATCATGAAGGAACTCTTCAGCCCCGAAGGCGCCAATTTCAGTTTCTGCCGTTTGCCCTTGGGAGCCAACGACTATTCCCTGAGCTATTATTCCTGCGACGATGTGGCCGAAGACTTTGCCATGACCAACTTCAACATCGACCGGGACCGCTACATTCTGATTCCCTACATCAAGGAAGCCATGAAGATTAGGCCGGACCTCCAACTTTGGGCTTCCCCCTGGTCACCACCGGCTTGGATGAAGGTCAACAACCATTATGCGCTTCGACGCGGGCCATTGAAAGGCAGCGACAATTCCTTGCCCAAAGAAAAGGAAGTTCTCAACAACGCCACTGCTTTTCGTATGGAGAATGCTTATTTGAGCGCCTACGCCTTATACATGTCCAAGTTCGCCCAAGCGTATAAAAAAGAGGGGCTTAACTTAAAGGCTATAAACGTGCAAAACGAAATCGTCTATTCGCCTCATTGGTCCAGTTGCACCTGGCGTCCCGAAGATTTAGCCCTTTTCATCGGGAATTATTTGGGTCCACAATTCATGAAAGACAGCGTTTCCACCGAAATTTGGCTGGGCACCATGAACACTTCCGACCCGAACTATGTCCGCACCGTCATGAAAAACAAGGAGGCGGCGTCAGCCATCAAAGGCATCGGTTTTCAGTGGGATGCCAAACAAGCCGTTCCGGAGTTGAGCAAAGAATTCAGCCAATATAAAATGATGCAGACAGAGTCGGAATGCGGTAACGGGGAGAAAAATTGGAAATCGGCCGAATATACTTGGAGCCTCATCAACCACTATTTGAACTACGGCATGAACGACTACATGTACTGGAACATGGTGCTCGATCAAAGCGGCAAGAGCACCTGGGATTGGGTTCAGAACATGCTGATCTCTGTCAATAAGGACACAAAGGAAGTCATCTATTATCCAGAGTTCTACATCATGAAGCACGTGAGCCATTTTGTCCAACCTGGTGCTTTTAGGTTGAAAACATCCGGTGGAAAAGACCATTTGGCATTCATGAACCCTGACGGCACGGTGGTGCTGGTATTGGTCAATACAGCCGATACGGACAAGAAATTCACAGTGGCGGCTTCGGGAAAATCCTTTGAAATCGTTGTCAAGGCGAAATCCTTCAACTCCCTGACTTGGAAATAATTAAGAATTAATTCGCAAACTACTTCAAAAAGTCTCTGTCAAACAGGGACTTTTTTGTAAATTGGGGTTTTTATTTCTCATTTCAACGATTGTTCCTGCATGGTAAAAAAGATTACATCAACAATATTATTTCTGATAACACTTGCCTTTGCGCTCACTTCGGCCGATACAATCCAGTCCGACAAACACGCCTTGTTCTCTCCGGAGGATGTCGGCATGCGTGCTTCTACCCTGAACCGCATCGAACGCATTGTAAAGTTGGGCATGAATGCCCGCGCTTTCCCAGGTTGCCAAGTCTTCATCATGAAAGATGGCAAGCCAATCTACGACCGATGTTTCGGTAACCAGACCTACGACTCCCCCGAAACAGTGACGCCGAACACGCTTTACGACTTAGCCTCCCTCTCCAAGACGACAGGCACCCTGCTCACCATCATGAAACTTTACGACGACGGCAAGTTGCAACTTACCGACACGGCATCCCATTACCTGCCCTTCCTGAGGGGAACGGACAAGGAAAACATCACCCTGACGGACTTGTTGTTTCACGAGTCGGGTTTCCCTGCCTCGCTCGATTGCTACCGGCTGGTTTTGGAGAAAAAAGATTCCATCGGCGACACCCTCCAATCCGTCCGTTTGAACAGCACCAACCACAAATTCAAAGCCGGCTGGGTTTCATATGTCCCGACTGAAACCTGCACCTCACGGATTTCGGACAGCCTGTACATCGCCAGCTGTTTCCACGACTCCGCCATGGCGCTGATTGCCCGCACCCCCCTTCGCCGCAAAACCTACCTCTACAGCTGCATCAACTTCATTTTATTAAAGGAAATTGCTGAAACCATTAGTGGAGTGCCCATGGATTTATACTTGGACAGCATCTATTACAAACCGATGGGCCTCATCAACATGACCTACAACCCCCTACGAACCCATTCGATTGAAGCAATCGCTCCAACCCTTAAAAAAGATTTCCTGCGAAACGGAGTACTTCAAGGCTACGTTCACGACCCTGACGCAGCATTTCTAGGCGGTGTTTCCGGAAATGCCGGGCTGTTCGCATCTGCCAGAGATGTCGCCATGGTATACCAAATGTTACTGAATGGTGGTGAGTTGGATGGAAATAGGTACCTTCGCGCAGAAACGTGCAAAACCTTCACCACAACCACTTCAGCCAGTGGAAGACGGGGATTGGGTTTTGACAAGCCTATAGCGGGGAAACCCGGTCACAGTCCTTGTTGCATATCCGCTCCGTCAGCGGTTTACGGTCATACGGGCTATACAGGTACCTGTTGCTGGGTGGATCCCGTCAACAACATCGTGTATGTGTTCCTAAGCAACCGCACCTACCCCAACGACGGCGTGAACAAACTCGCCAGAATGGGCATTCGGACGGATATACAAGAAGTAATTTATCAATCGTTGAAATGAACAAAAGAATTTTTCTCATTTTTGCCCTCTTCGCAGGGCTGATGTTTTCCAGTTGCAAACCCTCCGACAAACGCTCCGTCGCGACCGATAAACCAACTGCCCAACAGACCGAAAACACGGCGGCACAGATTTATGCCAAGCCCGAAGTTCCTGTTCTTTGCTACCACCGCATCGCCGACGGGATAAAGAGCGATTACGCAGTCACTCCAGCCACGTTTTCAGCCCACATGAAAATAATGGCCGACAGTGGCTATCACTCCATTTCACCGGAGCAACTCTACGATTATCTGGTATACAACAAAGACTTGCCCGCTAAACCATTTCTCATCACATTTGACGATTCCAGAGCGGAGCATTCGGCCATTGCCGCTCCCATCATGGAGAAATACGGCTTCAAAGGCGTGTTTTTCATCATGACCATCACTTACAACAAAAAGAATTACATGACCACGGAGCAGATTGCCGCGTTGGCCAAAGCCGGCCACACCATCGGCCTGCACACCTGGGACCACACGATGGTCATTAAATTCAAGGATACCACCGACTGGCAAAAAGAAATCGTGAACCCCAAGGCGAAACTGGAGAAAATAGTCGGCATGCCGGTAGACTATTTCGCCTACCCGAACGGCGTATCCAACCATGTGGGCGCCAAAGGCTTGGCCAAGTACTTCAAGCTCTCGTTCATCCTGGCCACCAAACGTGATTCAACGGTGCCCTTGCAGACGGTTCGCCGCATGATTGTTCCCGATTGGTCGGCCGAAAGCATGCTCAAATCCATGCGTCGCACTTTCAAAACAAATTGATCAACAAATAAATACCACCCTATTTTGAACTTCAAACAATTCCTCCCCATTGCTCTTGCAACCGTGTTTATTCTAAGCGGATGCGGTCAAAAAAATGAATCGGGTTCCAAAAAAGAAAAGAAAGAGAAGCCGGCTGAAACGACGGACACGCTGGCTTACAACCAAAAATTGAAGTATATCGCCAACGGTGACACTACCGGTCGTTGGCCTGTCAAAGGTCAACCATACCCCAATGCAGGCGCTATTTTGCCCTTCAAACGCATTGTTGCCTATTACGGAAACCTCTATTCCAAAAAAATGGGTGTTTTGGGCGAATATCCGCCCAAGGAACTGTGGCGCAAGCTTCGTGCCGAAGTGGCCGCTTGGGAAAAGATAGACCCCGCAACCCCGGTTCAGCCTGCCATTCATTACATTGCAGCGGTGGGACAAGGCATTCCAATGAAGGATGGTTCCTATTGCAAACGGATGCCCGAACAACAAATCGACTCGGCCCTGGCCATCGCCAAAATGGGAGACGCCATTGTTTTCCTCGATTTGCAGGTTGCCTTGAGCAATGTGAAAAAAGAAGTCCCCAAACTGGAAAAATACCTGAAAATGCCCCATGTCAATTTGGGCATCGACCCCGAATTTTCTATGAAAGACGGCAGTATACCGGGACGTAAAATCGGCACCATGGATGCCAGTGACATCAATTTCTGCTCCGATTACCTAGCTAAAATTGTGCGCGACAACAACCTGCCTCCAAAAATCCTGATTGTTCACCGGTTTACGCAGGGCATGGTCAAGAACTACAAGAACATCAAGTTGCACCCGGAAGTTCAAATCGTCATGAACATGGACGGTTGGGGCGAACCCATCCTTAAATTCAGCACCTACAAGAGCTACATTTCCAGAGAACCCGTTCAGTTCACCGGCTTCAAGCTGTTTTACAAAAACGATCTCCGAAAAAAACCGAACCACATGCTCACACCGGCTGAACTCATGGTTTTGAAGCCTCAGCCCATATACATCCAGTACCAATAAGAAAGGCACCAACTTATAATTTGAGACTTCGGGTCAGTTGCTATTTTCTTTTATTATTGGAATGGTAAACCGAACTGTACTGCCAATTTCGGGGTTGGATTCAATCCAAATTGTACCACCAAGCATTTCCACGTATGCTTTGGAGATGGAAAGCCCCAATCCGGCTCCCTCCCGTTTTCGGGTATATTCGTGATCTGTTTGATAAAATGGCTGAAATATAGCCGATATTTTTTCGGGTTCAATACCGATTCCAGTATCCTGAACCTTGAAACATAGGTCGTTTTTTTGAACCTCCAAGCTTAATACGACACTTCCTTCATTGGTGAATTTACAGGCATTGTCCAGTACTTTGGCAAGCACCGTACCCAATTTCATTTCATCCACCACCACTGAAAATGGCGATTTTATCGGGCAATCGAGCTGAAACAACAACCCTTTTTCATCCATCATGGGCTTTAAATTGTTAAAATGATCCCGAACAAATTCACATACATCAATACGGCTGGAATTAATTTCGATGTCGGAGGTCATTATCCTCGAAATCTCTATGATGTCATGGATGGTATTCAACAATCGATGGCCACTCTTGTTCACGATACTGGCGTACAACTTCTTCTCGTTTCTTGAAAAATTCGGATCTTCCAATATTTCCAAAAAGCCGATGATACTGTTCATCGGAGTCCTAATTTCATGCGAAATGTTCTGTAAAAAAGCAGATTTCAATCGGTCACTTTCCTCCACCTTGTTTTTAGCGATGATGATTTCCTCTTCGGCTCGTTTCCTATCCGAAACATCCCTTAGCACGATCATGATTCCCTTTTTCTGGCCGTTGGAATCTTCCAAAAGTGTGGATGCCGTCTCACACCAGAAGATAGCGCCGTCGTGCTTCAGACATTTGAATTCTTGAGAAGGGATTTTGAGTTCACCATTCAGCACGTTATGAAAGTTGGATTTGGCGTAAACGAGGAATTCAGGAGCGATCCAGTTGAAAATGGAATCTCCAATCAAACTGGTCGTTTTGGGAATGCCAAAAATATCATAAATCTTGAGGGAGACGAATTCTACGGAACCTACCACATCGGTAACCAGAATTCCATCCGGCGAAACATTCACCAGTGACCGATAATATGCCTCGGATTCTTTGATTTTTTGCTGAAGGATCCTTTGTTGCGTCACATCCAAGCCGATTCCAACCAAACCAGTGATGGAATGATTGGGGTCAAACAATGGAATCTTAGTGGTTTCAAGCCATCGTTGTTCCCCTTTTTGGTTGATGAAATCTTCTTCCCGACTAAGAATGGCCTTTCCAGTGCGAAGAACGGTCAGATTGTCAGCATGACCCCGCTTTCCAACTTCATTCGGAAACAAGGCCTCATCCGTCTTCCCCAATACCTCCTGTTCGTCAGTGATGCCAATGTTTTCCAAGTCTGCCTTGTTGGCAATTACTTTTTTACCATCCCTATCGATGAAATAAATGGGGAAAGGCAGATTGTCTACGAGCGTTCTCAGCAAATGTCGTTCATGAACAAGGTTTTCAAGCGCTTTGTAATGGTCGGTATTGTCAATAAAAGAGACGATGACGTGGTTGACTGTTCCATCCGGATTGCGTATTGCGACCAATGAAAGGGTCGCATGAATTATCGCACCATCTTTTCGGATGTACTTCTTATCCAATTTGAAGTGATCCAGTTCACCGTCCATCACTTTTTGAATCAATATTCTGTTGGCCTCAATGTCGTCTGGATGGGTTATTTTTTCCCAATTCATCGCAAGTAATTCCTCCTTTTCATAACCAACCAACCGGCAGAATTCCTGATTGATTTCCGACCAAGCATTATCCGAATTATTGACACACATGCCAACAGGGCCGTTTTCAAAATACGATTTGAAACTCTCCTTGCTTTTTCGCATCTCCTCCTCAGCATTCCGAATCTCACTCAGGTCGTGGATGACAATACAGGTCCGCACTTCACCATTTTTTAGTTTGAATACCGATGAAGAAACTTCTCCCGGAAAGGTAGTGCCATCTTTCTTAATCCAAATCAATTCTCCTTTGGCTGAACCCTTTATAGACCTTTCCTCCAACAATTGTTCCAAACGCGGATCATGCTGATCGACAAGGCCAGTTCTTCCTGCCTTGATAATCTCTTCTATGGTCATGCCAAAAAGGGAGCAAGCAGCCGGATTGGCAAATAGCACCTCGCCATTGGGCACCGTATAAAACACGGCGTCCATGATATTTTCATAGATGCTCTTATAAAAAAGTTCGTCTTCTCTAAAATCAGTGTTGGAAGGATTCATCTTTTTAATTCATTGGATTACGATTACCAGACAAGCACTTTTTCTCGATTCACGAGATAGAGACCTGGAGCCAGATTCTCCAAATACGTCCTTCCACATTCTACAGCAAGTTGTCGCACCATGCAGCCCGTGATGGAGTAAACAACTATTCGAGCAGGCTTGTTGCTTTCAATGGTCATCATTCCCTTGCCACCTGAAACAAAAACAGTTTCCTCAATCCTGGCCATTTTTCCTGCGGATAATGCTCCAGTCGTATCGGCACTCAAATAATAGAGCCTAAAGTTGTCGGCTTTGTACCATCGTCCATTGGCCTTGGCTCCCAGCGTGATGGTTCCATCCGTCACATAGGCGTCTACCGAACCCTCGTTAAAGTAATAGGAGCCAAAAGAAGAGGCTGCCACATCAATCGATTTGGTATTGGCAAAAAGTTGGACGGAGTGCCCATTGTCGGTGGCCAACGAAGCTTTTACCCGATACTTCCCATTCGGTAGTCCACTGATTTTCTGATAGATGTTCGTACCGATGGAATCTTTACCCATGACATGCAAAATGTAAGCCCCATCAAAACCAGCCGTGTAGTAATCGAGCACCGACATGGCTCTGACACTGGGATAGAGTATGTTGTCCGCCGTCCAACCCTTGGTGTTTTTTAGCTCAAACGAAGGATTGACTAGCCAGGCCGTATAATCCACCATCTTTCCCGTTGAACGGAACAAATCAAACCGAGCGTCCTGCAAGGTTTTGGTGGCTGCTGTCACATCAGTCTCCAACGTTGCATTCTGCGCCTTGTAGAAGGCTTCGGCTGTCTTGATTACGGCTACATAGGTCGCCAACGCGTCCTTGGTAGCTTTGGTTTTGTAATCGGCCACATATTGCCAAGCCGATGAGATCGCTTGTCCCAGCAAAATGTACAACGGGTCGGTTGTGATGTTGGTGGGACAAATCTTCGCAATAACGCCTGGAATGCTCAAATACCCGCTGAATGCCGGAATGGACGACACCCCGTCGGGTGCTGCAAAATATTGAACGGCGTCGTTGTTGAGCACTCGGGAGGTCAAGGCAGGCACCATAGCGGAATAAATCCCGATGAACGTACTATCCCCCTGATTCTTGCTCTGAAGGGAAACCGGCACGTTTTGGGCAGTCATACAATCGTTTACAGACGCATCGACCATGAACATGCAAGGCGTACCCGCACTCACTTCCGAAATTGCTTTGAAGGTCAAGGCTGAAGTCGTATGCTTCGTCAGCTGCCTGACCATAAAGCCCGCGGGTACGGTCGCCTTGAATGGCAAACTCATCGTGGACCAAACATTGCTGGTTGTTCTGGGATAAAACGTTGCCGACTTTGCCATGAAATCTGCTTTTGGCTGGAAATCGTACCCCCTGTAGAGCTTCAGATTCAGGCAAGTATCCCCGCAAATCAAATTGCTGCAAGTACTTTTCAACACCTTGCTCACATAGAACAAGCAGTTCGGATTTACCGCAACTGGTTGGCTGTTCAATCCATTGACACCCGTCAAATCCATTGTCGTCACATTGGGATAAGCCGAAACCAAGGTTGAAAAGTTCGTGTCGTTCCAGTTGCCCGAAACCCTGATCCAGCGGTTGGACACGCTATCCACCACCAAATCGGATGCTTGCGACTTGAAATAAAGCACACTGTCGGCCAAAAACACTATCGGAGCAGGCACACCTAGCGCATAGGCTGAATTCGACATTTGCACCGAATAATGACAACCAGGCTTCAAATCACTCATCACAAACGAAATATTCTTACTTTCCTGCGCATTGAACGCCACCGTGAACGACTTGGTGGTCGTGGTCAGCGAATCGGTTGAACCATCTGGACTGACTCCCACCGTAAAACGGAACATCCCCTCAAAATAGCTGTCAGAAGCATTCACAACAGGAGCCGTGATCACAGCCGACGAGTTGTTGACCATCTGGTACGTCTTGCCCTTTGAAACCACCGTCTGGCTACCCGCATTCACCCTGAAATCGCCAACTTTCAGATTGGGGAAGGACGTTCCGACCGGTACGGAAACGGAGTCCAGCAAATTCAAGTTCGCATCGGTCACAAACAAGTAATATGTTTTTTTCTTCAACGGCTTGAACGGCAGACTCAAATCCACGCTTTCACCCGAGGCTATCGCCGTGCTCAAATTAATGGCAATGGCTGAAGTCAATGAAGATGGCTTGTTGGAGGTTTCAGAGCCAAACAAATAGACACCACTGTATGTCAAAGTGCCATTATTGGCCAAATGGATTTTAATCGGATTGTTCAGATTCTGATACAGGGAATCCGTGGTTTCGAGTTCAGCCATTAATGCGGGTTTTTTGGGGACGATGCCATAGACCATACCTTGGCTGGACGAAAAACCATTGATGCCCGTCTGATCATCCAACGTATAATAACCATCTGCTTGGCCGCCCCATCCGAAATTGAAATGGTACATCATTGTCGAGGCGTCATAACCGTCACAAACGATGGCATGACCGCCATTGGTCGAGCTGGTGCCCGCATAGACCGTCGGCCGACCATTGATCATTTCATTGTAGACCAAATTGTCCCAATCACTGCTTTGGCTCTTGTAAAGACAAGTGCTTCTCAGATTGAACTCGCTGCTGAAGGTATTCACCAAATCGGCAATTTGCCCTGAAGTTGACGAACCGTAGGTCAGCCAAGTCGAAGTACCTACCGCATACATCAACGTGGCCACCGCCGTACCCATTTCTGTGGGATACGTGGAGTAACTGGCTTGCATCAAGTCATATTTGATTGGGGTACCGGCTGGAAGTGACGAAATTACAGGAGCAGCGCCGTAGCTGTACGTTGGCGTTTTGGCCAACAAGGTTGATGGATTGTCTCTTCGGTAAAAATACACCACCTGCGAGGCGGCTGTCGCCACACAACCGGTAAGCGAACGTGCGCCACCGTCTGTGATGAGCGGACAAAAGTTGTTGTAAGGGCCGCTTTGTGTCCAATGCGTCTTAATCATCGGTGCTACGGACACCCGTGTGGCAACAGGTTGTTGCACCACCTTTGCCGGAGCGTTCTGAGCTTGCGCCTCCAGAATAATGGAGGAATAGTAGTTCAGCCATTCTAACAAAGCCGGCGGCATCGCGCTCTCCACAAAATCACCACTTTCCGTATACCCAAGAATGGACGGAAGGCAATCGTCTCCGGATGCGATGACGAAACCTTTTCCAGCCCCCCGACTGAAAATATAGAGCGGCGCGTTCACGGCTTCAGTTCCCACACTTCTCAGTGAAGCGGAAGTAACATCCGTTTTTAAAAACGCCGATGCTTTTTGCAAGGCGGTCTGTTTATCGATGGGGTTTGCAAAAGCACTCAAAATCAAACATACGAGTGCAAAAAGCAGGGTGCTGGTTTTTCTGGTCATGTACAATATGAGTAATGGATGGAGGAACAAAATTACACAACTGAATCCAAATAAGACTCATTTTGTACGACTTAGAATGGATTGTTTAATTATTTATGGATTCACTCTCAATTTTTAAACATACTTGCCAGTTCCTTGCTCAGCTCTTTTTTCTCGGTGTATAGCCCGTATGCAGCAATTCATGCGACAAATGTCCCAACGGAGCGCCCAAAAACTCTTTGTACAACGACTGAATATCTTTGTTTTCGTGTGATTTCCGCAAGGCTTTCCCTTCGTCTTCCCGATAAATGGCTTGGAGCCGAGCCGTTCGTACTTCATTGTTAACCGGCCGAGGTTGGCCACCTCCGCTGATACATCCTCCAGGACAGCCCATAATCTCGATGAAATGGAAGGGACTGGTACCCGATTTGACTTGATCCAACAGTTCAGCAGCGCCTTTTAAACCGCTGGTCACCGCCACCCGAACTTGAACACCTTCCAAAAAATTATAATCGGGCAAGGTGTTTTCAATAAGCAGATCAGCTGTTTTGATGCGATCCAAACCCATCAAGGGTTGCAGGTGCAAATGCACTGATGGAAGTTCGCGCCCGGTTACCAACTCATACACCGTTCGCAAAGCTGCTTCCATAACTCCTCCGGTAGTACCGAAAATATCGGCGGCTCCCGAGGACAACCCTAGTGGGCTATCGAACCGACTTTCGGGCAGGTTCCTAAAATCGATGCCCGCATCCTTGATCATGCGCCCCAATTCTCGGGTAGTCAAAACGGCATCCACATTGGCAAGTCCCTCATGGTACATTTCAGGCCTTAGGATTTCAAATTTCTTAGCCGTGCAGGGCATAATGGAAACCACGAAGATGTCTTTAGGATTTACCCCGATTTTATCGGCGAAATACGTCTTCGCCAGTGCGCCCAACATCAGGTGGGGCGACTTGCAACTAGATAAGTGAGGGAGTTGTTCCGGGAATTGGTGCTCCACATATTTGATCCAACCTGGGCTACAACTCGTAATCATGGGTAAAATCGCTGTTTTTCCCGATGGAATCAATGCATTTTTGACCCGTTCGAGGAATTCCGAGCCTTCTTCCATGATGGTCAGGTCAGCAGCAAAGTTCGTATCGAACACGTAATCGAACTTCATTTCATGGAGTGCTGAAGCCATTTTTCCAGTGACCAACGTGCCTGGCTCATACCCGAACAGTTCGCCCAAAGCTGCACGAACAGCCGGGGCTGTTTGAACGATCACCGTTTTTGACTTATCGTACAAAGCATCCCAAACTTGAGCGGTCGAATTGTGTTCCTTCAAGGCTCCGACGGGGCAAACCAACACACATTGTCCGCAATTGGCACAGATGGAATCGCCCAGGAGTTCTTCCTCAGACGGCCCGATAAAGGTCGAAAAACCTCGATGATGCGGGTTCATAAGGCCTACACCCTGCACTTCGTTGCAAATGGTGACACAACGTCGGCAAAGGATACACTTGGAGTTGTCGCGAACGATGGAAGGACTGGAATCATCGATGAAATCTTTGGATCTGACGCCCTCGTACCGATATTCGTCAATCTGGATGGCACTGCCCAGTTCCTGAAGCTCACAATTTTGGTTGCGCCAACAGCTCAGGCATTCCTTGTTATGGTCGGAGAGCATCAGCTCGTAAATAACCTTGCGCACGTTTCGAACACGTTCCGAATTGGTATGAACCACCATTCCCTCCCTGACTTCGGTCACACAAGAGGCCATTAAGTTCTTCATTCCATCCACTTCCACCACACAAATGCGGCAGGAACCGGATTTATGAACGTTTTCCATGTAGCAGAAATGAGGAATCAGAATGTTGTTCTGTTTAGCCGCTGTAAAAATGGTGGTCCCTTCTTCGGCCTGAATTTGCTTGTTGTTGATGATGAGTTTAATCATGGCTGCAAGTTATTTGTGTTTGGCACATTGTAAGCAACGCATGGCTTCTGCTATGGCGTTCAGCTTATGAAATCCTTGCTGGACTTCGTCAAAATTGCCTTTCCTCAATTCGGGATCCAAATAGCGCATCTGAAAGCGTTCGTGTTCCACCGTCGTTCCTTCATCGATGCCTCTGGTTGGTATTTCTATGGGGTCTCCAATGTTGAGAATACCCTTTCCACCGAGGAATTTGTCGATGGATTTGGCTGCTTTCTTGCCATCGGCAATGGCTGTGATGACCACATCCGAACCCCTAGCAATGTCGCCACCTGCAAAAATGCCCGGTTGTGTCGTCATTTGGGTTTCCGGATCAACAATGAATGTGCCCCAATCCGTAATCCCGACTTCGGCTTTGGAAATGAACGGAAAGTCGGAGTACTGGCTTACGGCAGGTATCGCCAAATCGATGTCCAATACGAATTTTGAATCGGGGACTTCGATGGGAACCCGTCGGCCATCCTTTCCGAATTTGCCCGGCATCATGCGGACACATTCAATTCTGGACACTTTCCCTAAGCCGACGAAGCGAACTGGAGCGACTAGTTCCTGCAAAATGACGCCTTCATCCAAAGCGTCCTGAATCTCTCGCTTGTCCGCAGGCATTTCCTCGCGGGTTCTGCGATAAAGGATATGCACTTTTTTCGCGCCAAGCCGAATGGCAGTCCTGGCGGCATCGATGGCCGTGTTCCCGCCACCAATCACAGCTACGGTTCCATGAACATCCACTTGCTTACCCATGTTGACATCGGTCAAGAAGTCCAGTCCATGGTACACCCCATGCTTTTCTTCGCCTTCGATCCCGATTTTACGCGACAGCTGCGTGCCTGTGGCAATATAAACAGCGTTGTATTTCGCCTTGAGCTCCGGAAATGTAATGTCCGTTCCAACCTTGGTGTTGTAGAATACATTGATTCCGGACTGCAGGATGGAATTGATTTCTTTGTTCAACTCGTCCTTGGGCAATCGGTATTCCGGAATGCCATAGGCCAGAATTCCGCCGGCAACCGGCTTTTCTTCGTACACGTCGACGTTGTAGCCAAGTCTGGACAAGTAATAGCCGCAAGTCAGGCCCGAAGGACCAGCTCCGATAATGCCCACCGATTTTCCATTCTTCTGAAAGCTGTAGTTCTTGAACGGTTCGCCCGAATTGAGCACATAATCGGCCGCATACCGCTTCAAATCGGCTATGGCCAGCGGTTCGTCCAATTGAGCCCTTCGGCATTTGCTTTCGCAAGGATGGGTGCACACGCGTCCGCAAACCGATGGGAATGGATTTTCCTGACGAATCAAGTGGTAAGCGTCTGCTACCCGACCGGCAGCAATCAACGCCACATAGCCTGGCACGTTGACGCCGGCCGGACAAGCGTTCTGACATGGAGAAATGAACATTTCACTGCAAATCCCTGCTCGACAGTAATGCTGCCTGATGTGCTCATCGTATTCATGCCTGAAATGGTTGATGGTGCTCAAAACGGGATTTGGAGCAGTCTGGCCCAAGCCACAGATGGCAGAATCCTTGATGGAATCGCCCAATTCCTGCAACAACTCGATATCCCCTTCGCGCCCATCACCCATCGTAATTCGCTCCAAGATTTCCAACATCCGCTTAGTCCCAATTCGGCACGGCACACATTTGCCGCACGATTCCTCCTGAACAAAGTCCATGAAGAATCGGGCCATATCGACCATACAGGTGTCTTCATCGGCACAAATCAACCCTCCGGAGCCCATGATGGCGCCGAGTTGGACCAAGGAATCATAGTCAATGGGCGTATTTAAGTGAGCCGGGGTCAGACAACCACCCGACGGGCCCCCAGTTTGAGCCATCTTGAACAACTTTCCACGCGGAATGCCACCACCGATTTCATAGATGATCTCACCCAACGTCACGCCCATCGGCACTTCAATCAAACCTTTTTGGACAATGTCACCAGCCAGGGCAAACACCTTGGTACCCTTGCTTTTCTCCGTTCCAATCGATGAAAACCAGGCCGAACCCTTTAAAATAATCGCGGCAATATTGCCAAACGTTTCTACATTGTTAATCACCGTGGGCTTTCCGTACAAACCGCTTTGAACCGGGAAGGGCGGTTTCTGCCGAGGTTCTCCCCTTCGACCTTCCACCGATTCCATCAGGGCGGTTTCCTCCCCGCAAACAAAAGCACCTGCTCCAATTCGTATTTCAATGTCAAAGGCAAAGTCGCTACCCAATATGTTCGAACCCAACAGTCCAGTTTCACGGCAAACGTTGATAGCCAAGGTGAGCCGTTCAATGGCAATGGGGTATTCCGCCCGAATGTACACCACTCCCTTGGATGCACCGATGGCATAACCACCAATCATCATCCCTTCAATGACCGTATGGGCGTCCCCTTCCAGCAAACTTCTGTCCATGAACGCACCCGGATCACCTTCATCCGCATTGCAGATGATGTATTTTTGGTCGCTTTGCATTTTATTGGCCATGGACCATTTCAAACCGGTCGGAAATCCTCCACCTCCACGACCGCGCAAACCAGATTTGGTGATTTCATCGACTATTTCAGTAGGTGACATCATACCTAAAGCCTTGGCAATGGCGAAATAACCGTCATGCGCGATGTACTCTTCCACTGATGCATAATCAATAACACCACACTTTTCGAGCACGATTTTTTTCTGATGCCTAAAGAACGGAATGTTATTTAGATTCGGTATGACCTTGCCTGTTTCCGGATCCTTGTAACAATATTTATCTGCAATCTTCCCTTTTCGGATGTGTTCCTTCACAATTTGGACTGCACTGGCAGGGTTCAAATTGCAATACAATATATTACCCGGATTGACAACCAACGTTGGCCCCAATGTACAAGCCCCAAGGCAACCGGTCAAATTGATTTTCACTTTGTTTTGCAGGTTCTCCGCTTCCAATTCTCGGATGAACGCTTCCTTGAAGTCCTTGCAATCGGATGAAAGGCAACCTGCACCGTAACAAATGTGCGCACTGAACGGAAATTCCTTTTCTTTATTTCTGAAATCGTTCCTGATCGCTTCCAGATGGGAGATTGAATTGATTTTCATAGTACCGCGTATTATTTGAGCATGCCCAAAATCCGTTGGATCTTACTGGGGCTCACCTGTTTGTAAACCTTGCCGTTGATGGTCATGGCTGGAGCCAAACCACAGGACCCGATGCACCGCATCACTGAAAGGGAGAATAATTTGTCTTCGGTCGTATCGCCCACATCGATACCCAAGACGTCCTTGAGTTTGTTCAATACCTCTTTCCCACCGCGCACATAACAGGCAGTGCCCAAACAAACAGAAACAGAGTACTTCCCCTTCGGCTTGGTGGAAAAAAAAGAATAGAACGTAAGCACACTGTTCACTTTCGATACGGAAAGGCCCATTTGATCGGCAATAAAATGCTGAACTTCGGGTGGAAGGTACCCAAAAATAGCCTGAGCCATGTGCAGGATCTGAATCAAGTTCGTTTCCTTTCCTTCGTAATCGTGAATTACATTTTCAAGTAGGATGAACTTGTCCGCATCGGTCATCGTCTGTACATTGCAAACTTCGTCTTGAGTAATCATAATTCTAGCGTGTTATTAATTGTTTGCCTGTTGATAAAATGCCTGGAATCACCATAATCATCATAAACCACATGCTCACCAATTTGATGGATTCTGGTGAGGAGTTTATCCAATGTTTCATCCGCTTCCAAATCCAAGCTTGGTTTGTTTTGGTAAAGCAAATAATTTTTCCGGTATTGGATGGGTGTCAAATTGGGCATGAGAACGTTCGCCCCTGCTTTCAGCCCGAATTCCCTACCAGTGGGGATGATTGATTGCAACGCTGTCGTTGAGGCAATATTGATGGTCGGCATCAACAAGCGTAAAACAGCGATCATTCGAAGGGAAAGTTCAAACCGCTCGATGAGCGGCATACGTTCTTCCTTGAATTCATACATCGGAGTCTGGGCATGTTCCAGAAACGGGCCCATTCCGACCATGTCGATACCGTTCCGTTGAATGAACAACAAGTCGTCGGCCAAGTTCTCAACCGTCTGCCCGGGCAAGCCAATCATAACACCCGTTCCAGTTTGAAAACCGGCTTTCTGAATCGCGTCCAGACAACTCAACCGTTTTTCAAATGAATGCAACCCGTCATTCGGATGGATGCGTTTATACAGCATTTCATCGGATGTTTCAATACGTAGCAAATAGCGCTGAGCTCCTGCCTCAAACCATCGCTGATAGGTTTCATACGATTGTTCTCCGACGGAGAGTGTGATTCGAAAGGTTTTCTCTGTCACCTTCTTTATTTTGGAAATCAACATTGTAATACGGTTTACAAAGTCGACATCGCTGCGTTCACCCGACTGCAGCACCACACCCGTCAAACCCTTGGACTTGGCAAATTCAACAACCTCAAGCACCTCCTCATCCGTCATCGAATAACGAACCACCTTGGAATTCCCAGCTCGGATGCCACAATACAGACAATTCTTGCCACATTGATTGGAAAATTCAATCAAACCCCTCAGATTGACTTTCTTGCCAAGCTGCTCCACTTTTAATACGTACGCCCTTTTGAACAAGGATTGTTGCTCATCAAAATCAGTCTGCGAAAGCAGACGAATGATTTTTTGTCTGGTCAATGCCGATTCCGCTCGCATGGATTAAGGAATGAATGGTGAAACAACTCGATCGAATATTCCATTCAGATAGGCAATGGTCATGCCATAATTGGAGACAGGGACGCCAGCTTTCAATGCTTCTGACAATCGCCCGAGCACCTGCCTGCGTGTAATCATGCAACCGCCACATTGGAGGATCATGGCATACTCAACTATGGGAAGTTTTGTCTCGGTCAATCCAGCAACAACCTCGAATTCCAGTTGTTTTTTGGTGTAGGCGCTCAACCATCTGGGCAGTTTGTGACGTCCGATATCCTCGCAACTCACCTGATGCGTGCAGGATTCCAACATCAGCACCCTGTCTCCATCCTTGAGTTCAGCAATATGATGCGTTCCTCGGACATACGCTTCAAAAGGACCACGCATCCGGGCAAAAGCAATGCTGAAACTACTTAACGGCACATCCATAGGTATTATGGCTGAAACGTACCCGAAAGCTTGACTGTCGGTGAGCACCAATGCTGGTTTTATACCGGTGGAATGGAGAAATTCTGCCGCTTCTGTCTCTTTGACGACAATATTGACAGCATCTTGGTCGAGCACGTCCCGAATGGCCATTACTTGAGGCAGAATCATTCGACCGTCAGGCGCTTCCGAATCGATGGGCGTTATGAGCATAACGATGTCGCCCTTCTTGATGATTCCCTTTAGCAGCGAGGGTTGATGATAAGCCGTGTCCGGAATCAACTTTTTCAACGCATCCAACACATTTTCCAGGTTTTCACAAGTCAGCGCACTGAATTCAACCGCATTCATCGGTATTTTCAGTGGTTCTTCATCGGATTTATTGTGTACAATGAGGCAAGGCAGGCTCCATTCCTTAAAGCGAACCATCAGGTTTTCCTCGAATTCACCGAAGATATTGTTTGATATCAGCAGAATGGCACAGTCGATTTGTTTGATGACTTCCAGCGTTTTGGCCGTCCGCTTTTCTCCCAACATGCCCACATCGTCTATTCCGGCAGTATCAATGAGCACGACAGGCCCAATCCCAAAAATCTCCATGGATTTTCGAACCGGGTCGGTGGTCGTGCCCGCAAGTTCAGACACAATGGCTATGTCAGAGCCTGTCAGAGCATTGATAAACAGGCTTTTACCTACATTCCGTCGGCCAAAAATCCCGATGTGCGGTTTTAGATCTTGTCCTTTCATACCTCGAGGTATTAGAAATACAAATCACGTTTGCCAGACTTAAGTTGTTCTAATTTTGTAAAAAGAGCCGATTTCATCGTCGAATCTTCCATTTTTTCCATATTGTGGACAATGATACACCAACCTTTTAAGGCGGTGTTTTCAGGTGCATAGTCCAAAAGATATTCGCCCAGCGTCAGAATCGCATTGGGTGTGCAATAACGTTTGATGAATCCCGGCACGGAGAATTCCATGAAATGCTCACCAGTTCGACCCAGGCGGTAACAAGCCGTACAAAAAGATGGAATCATGTCTTGATCCAGCAATTCATCGATGATTTCATTCAACGTCCTTCCGTCATTGATCCGGAATTGTCCTCGATTCAAGTGTTCCACTTCTTCCTTCTTTTCCGAATAACTACCCAACTCGATGCGCGTTCCCCCATCAATCTGCGAAACACCATATTGAATCATCTCATTCCTCAATTCAGCGGACTCGCGGGCAGTCAGAATCATTCCCGTATAGGGTACTGCCAGCCGTAGGATGGCTACCAGTTTCTTGAAATCCTCGTCGTTGACAAAAAAGGAATCGCCCATTTCGAGCATGGAGGCATCCTTGACTCTGGGAAAGGAGATGGTATGCGGCCCCACATTGTAACACGCTTCCAAATGATTGGCATGTCGCACCAACGCCATTACGTCGAAACGCCAATCGTACAAGCCGAAAAGAACGCCAATGCCTACATCGTCGATACCCGCTTCCTGAGCCCGGTCCAAAGCAGTGAGCCGGTAGTTGTAGTCGGCCTTTTTCCCTCGCATGTGATACGTCTTGTACGCTTCTGGGTGATAGGTTTCCTGGAACACCTGAAACGTACCGATGCCAGCTTCCTTAACAATGCTGAACCCATCGATGTCCAGCGGTGCTGCATTGATGTTCACCCGCCTGATCTCTCCGTTACCTTTCTTGACCCCATAGGCTGACCTGACGGAATTGGCGATGAAATCGGCGTCATATTGCGCATGTTCACCAAACACCAGAATCAAACGCTTCTGCCCTTTATCCTCAAGCGATTCTACTTCACTGACGATATCCTCCGGTGAAAGTGTTCTCCGAACCGCATCTGTATTGGACGAGCGGAAACCGCAATACGTGCAGTCGTTCGAACATTTGTTACCAATGTACAGGGGAGCGAACAGTACGATTCGGTTTCCATAAATGGTCTGCTTGAGGGTTTTCGCCCCTTCCTTGATTTCCTGAACAAGTTCCGGGCTGTCCGCATTGATCAGACAAGCCACCTCTTCCAGATTCAGTCGTTGTTTTGAAAGTGATTTTTCTATGATTTCCCGCACCTTTTCCTTACTCGGATGCGTTCGATTCAGGAAGTCCCAAATCTCAGAAGGGTCGATGAACGGCATCATGCGCTCATCTGGCAGCAAGTATTTTTCGGGAGTGAATTTCATAGTATCCCGTCTAAAATAGCTTGTACAAGTTATGTATAAAAATGCTCATTATGTTCGCTTTAAGCAAAAAATTTACCATGATTTTTTGCTTGTGATTTTCTTCCAAAAAGCGCTTAGGTATTGTAAACTTGAACGTAGCATCTTATCCATTCATCTCAAAAACAACAACCATTAAACTTTTTAAAACAGACATCAATCGGATTGGTTACGAATTTGCTTACAACTTATTTAGAGAAGCCCACGCCAATTTTTTGAAACAAAACAAGGAACAGGAAGGCATTTTAATGTTAACTTTGTGCGTTCCTCACCTTTCGGAGCCTTCTAAATGAAAAAATACACCCTCTTGTTAACGGTACTCCTTCTTTGCTGTACCAGCGCATTTTCAAAACCACTTCTTACCAAAGGCAGTTACTTGATCGCTTGTTTGGCCAATGGGGCAACAGGCACGGTCAGTCCAGGGACGGATGTTTACAATCTCGCCTATTCACCTGGCAAAACTGTTCAAACAGCCGCTAAATCCGATTATTGGGTCATCATCGAATTGGGGGATAATCATTATGCCTTTCAGAATGCGTTCTCCCACAAATTCATCAACTTTCAGCCGAATGCTCCAGATCGCAGCGCCCTAAGGTTGTCCGAGTCGTTGAAGTCGGACGGAAGCACATCGTGGACTTTGGAAACAAAAACAATTGAAAACCGTTGTTATTACACCATCAAATCGGTGGTCGACCCTACCAAAATCTGGAACAAAAGGGCAGTAAGTTACGATGGCATCTATCCCGTCGGAACCTTTACGGTAACAGGAGAGGACTTGGAATACTTTCTGTTCATCGATTCCGAGGGGAATACAGTCAAAGATAGCAACCCCTCCGTCCTCCGAATACCGTCCTTTACGCCTTCATTGGGGGCCTTTGCAGGCTTGCTGGATTCGCTGACCATCGGGGGAAAGGTTCCTGCCGTCGATTCTGCTACCAATGAGTTTTACCTGACCCTACCCGACAGTCTGCTGGGGAATAAAAATGTATCCTTGAAAATCTTCTATAAACCCAAGAACAGTTCATGGAAATTGTCCATCGGTGGTGTTCCGGTCGAAAACGGAAGTGATTACACCTTTGGAAAGGTGACCGGGACAAGCAGCGTTGCCTTCCAATTGCGAAACGGCAATACCGTTTTGGCTGCCGGAACCATCGTTTTCAGCAGTTTGCCTTTTGTTCAATTGTATTCTGATCAGCCACTGACCCAATCGTTCTCGTTGGGAAAGATGGTGGTCACGGAGCCGGACAAACCAGGAACATCGGAATATTTAGCGGCCGACCTTCGCATTCGCGGTGCCATCGCCACCAATTTCGACAAAAAACCGATTGCCGTCAAATTAAAAGCCACGGATGGTCATTCACCGCTGAATCGCTCGTTCTTTGGGTTGCGAAACGACAACAAATGGGTATTGGACGCCATGGCCATCGATATGTCACGAATGCGGAACCGGGTAACCACCGATCTTTGGAACGACTTCTCCACCAAACCCTACTGGAGTACCCAAGAACCAGACATGTTGAACGGCACCAGAGGGCATTACGTGGAGGTTTTCATGAACGACCATTATTGCGGTTTGTATTGCATGACTGAGAAAATTGATCGAAAGCAGTTGAACATCAAAAAATACCATTCCGCAACCGATTCAACGCCAGCCCTTCAACACGGTGTCCTTTACAAAGCGGATGAATGGAGCCTCGAATCACAAATGGGCAATACCAAAACCGAGTTTGTCAAGTATACCGGTTTATTCGTCAGGGCGTACGATAACAACTCAAATGTATGGTGTTCCTATGTCTGCAAATATCCGGACATGAATGAAGGCGAACTTATTGATTGGAAAACCATGTATCATGCCGTTAACTTATGCAGTGACTATACATCGGATGCCGAGTTTTGCGCCAAGATTCAATCTTGCTTTGACTTACCGGTCATCAGAGATTATTATTTGTTGATGGAATTAATACTCGCTGCCGACAACCAGGGTAAAAACATCTATTTTTCGGCCTATGACCAGGCGGTTTCAACCAAGTTGAGCATCACGCCATGGGACTTGGATGCCACTTGGGGGCGGCGATGGGATGGTTCCTCTAGTTTGACAGGCCCAAGACAAAATTTTGACAGCTACCTGACTAAAAACGAACATGGACAAAATAATCTGTTCCTCCGGCTCAAAAAATTGAATCCGGGAGGCTTCAACGAGCAGTTGAGAAGTCGTTACAAAGAATTGAGAGGTACCTACTTCAGCTACTCGAGCCTGATGGGCCGGTTCAGCCGCTATCTGACCCAGTTGAAAAAGAGCGGCGCTTTCAGCCGGGAGCAGGCACGATGGGGGCATTCGTGGATTAAGATTGACAGCAATTTCGATTTGGAATTTCTTTCCACTTGGATATCAGCACGTCTCAGTTATCTGGACAACCAATATCTGGGCAAACCGTATGTCGATACCCTAAAGAAATAATGTAAAAATAATCAAACCACTTTTTCTGAAACGGTTCTATCTTTACCAAACTAATTTAATAACCAAATCGGATGAAAAACTTAAATCCCATTGCGACATTGCTTTTCGTGATACTTTTTGGTATCGGTATCGGTATTGCCATGACCTTCAGCTTAGACCTCTCTTCCAACGAAAGCCGAGGTTTTTTGATTGGCTCCTTTGTTATTGCCCTCTTGGTAGCCTCCTCCACCAAAGTGGCCAACCAATGGGATCGAGCCGTCATACTTCGTGTTGGTAAATTCTACACACTTCGTGGCCCAGGAATCTTCTTCATCATCCCCATCATCGACACCATTCCGTTCTGGATTGACATTCGCGTCATCAGCACCTCGTTCAAGGCCGAAAAGACCCTGACCAAGGATACCGTCCCAGTCGATGTGGATGCCGTGTTGTTTTGGAAAGTCGTCGACCCTAAGAAAGCCTCCATGGATGTGGCCGATTATTACAGCGCCATCAGCTGGGCCTCACAAACCGCCTTGCGCGATGTCATAGGCAAAACCATGCTGGCCGACATGTTGGAAGGCCGCGACAAAATAAGCGCATTGCTTCAGACCATCATCGACGAACGCACCGAACCATGGGGCATCAACGTCATCTCGGTCGAAGTCAAGGACGTACTCATACCACAAGGCCTTGAGGCAGCCATGTCCATGCAGGCACAGGCTGAACGCGAACGTCAAGCACGTGTCATTTTGGGCGACTCCGAACGCCAAATTGCTGAAATGTTCAATGAAGCTTCCAAGAGCTACTCGGACAACCCGACAGCATTCCACCTGCGTGCCATGAACATGCTGTATGAAGGGTTGAAAACGAATGCCACCATCGTCGTTGTACCCAGCACAGCTGTTGAAAGCATGCAATTGGGCGGTTTGATGAGCACGGTTGCATTGACCAAAGAACTTGAAAATGAAAAAAAGGCGGCAAAAGCGCTCGCCAAAACAAAGAAAGGTCCAACTTCCATCAGTTGATTGACATTCGTAAAGTCAGATACAATTCGTACGATTTTGTAAATTCGTGCTTAGCCACTATCTTTGAGCATGTCAAACAAATATCGGTACCGATTGTATAACCGATTGATTCACATCATACATAGGCCCCGGGCAAAAGTGCAACACCTGATTCGGGCAAAGCGAGCGAATGGTGGAGGAATACATTCTCCGTATCTTTTTCGGTTCGTAACCACCGTGCTTAATTCCAAATGGCCCTACTATGCCTTCGAAGCGTTGGAGGAAGTTCATCCGAACGAAGAAAAACGCTCCCGCTTCCGATTCAGGAAAAAAGAGCCTCATCTGGTTCAGCGAATGATTTTTCGCATCGTTCAAGACCAACAACCCGCCACGATGCTGGAAATCGGGAACCGTACTGGCATCGACACCCAGTATATGGTGAATGCCTGTCCAAAAGCCACTTGCAAAAGCCTAACCTATGCGCCTGGTACGAATAACAACACGACCCTACAAGCGATGCTATCTCAATTTGAGAACCTGGATTTCGTACTGTTTAATGCTCCAGCAGAACGGACACAACGCATGAACGAGTTCAGGATGTGCCTACAGAAACCGCACGAAAATGCGCTCTTTGCAGTCAAGCACATCCATCAGACCCCGGAACAAGCTTTTACCTGGAAATTGATGCGGAATCACCCCGAAGTTCGCGCCAGCATCGATCTATACTCGCTCGGCATTCTTTTTTTCAGAAACGATTTGCCGAAATGCAGATTACGAATTAAACTCCACTAAAATGAACATTTACACCAAAACAGGCGACAAAGGTTCCTCCGGACTTATCGGCGGCACACGGGTTTCCAAGCACGACATTCGCTTGGAGGCCTACGGAAGTGTCGATGAACTAAATTCCTTTCTCGGCTTGTTATTGGCTGAAACCTTGGACCCAGCCGATGAAGCGTTCAGCCGGAACATCCAGCACCGCCTATTCAAAGTCGGAGCTTACCTGGCAACCGACCAAAAAAAATCGACCTTGACTTTTGCAAACCCCATCTCCGATGAAAATTTAAGTGAGATCGAGGCTGAAATCGACATCATCGTCACCGGCTTACCTGTGATCACCCAATTCATCATCCCCGGCGGAAACAGAAAAGCCGGTCTATGCCACGTTTGCCGCACCGTTTGCCGTCGCGCAGAACGCTGCACCGTCGCTGTAGCCGAGAGCTATCAAGTCCATCCAAACATCATCACGTACTTGAACAGGCTTTCGGATTACTTTTTTGTCCTCGCACGAAAATGCTGCCTGTCAGACAGTTCCGAATTTTTTTGGGATAACACTAAATAAAAGCTGTAGCAATACTTGTATTATCAGTATAATCGTTTATTTTTGCGACAAAATTGAAAAAGGCATTAAAAACGTAAAGCTATGTATTGGACACTGGAATTGGCATCAAAACTGGAAGACGCACCCTGGCCCGCCACAAAAGACGAACTGATTGATTATGCCATGCGT
>Ga0302296_1000221_pt1 | contig 50217 bp, 38 predicted proteins | sample III_Fen_N3_1_FD_194546 | JGI IMG/M metagenome (GOLD analysis project Ga0302296, IMG submission 194546) | Peat permafrost microbial communities from Stordalen Mire near Abisko, Sweden - III_Fen_N3_1 | ecosystem: Environmental > Terrestrial > Soil > Wetlands > Permafrost | place: Sweden: Abisko... | reverse complement strand
GCTAGTTACCAGCTCCTAGTTGCTAATATTTATTTAAATTTATGGCAAACAGGCACCTTTCACGTTCAATTGTTTTACAGACACTCTTTGAGTGGGATTTCGATGCAGAGAAAAATACAGAGCCCAAGGAGATGTTGGATAGAAATATAGAAGAATTCGGTCCTGGATTAGATGATTCATTGTTTATGAATGATCTTTTTCTTGGTATTCTAAAGAAAAAAACTATTATAGATGAAGTTATAGAAAAAGCTGCACCAGATTGGCCAATAGATAAAATATCTGTTGTTGACCGAAATATTCTAAGAATAGGTTTATATGAACTATTATTTGGAGAAAGAAAAGAAGTTCCTCCAAAGGTTGCTATAAACGAATCCATTGAACTTGCTAAAAGTTTTGGTGGTGAAAATTCAAGTCGTTTTATAAACGGAGTTCTTGGTGGTGTCTATAAAGAGATAGGTGAACCAGGAAAGGAAGAAGTTGCTCATAAAAAGAAACACACAGAAACTGACCCAGCAAAATTTCCAATAGAAAAAAAGGCTGGAGCTGTTGTTTATGCTATTCACGATAGTCATATTTATTTTGCTTTTGTTCATGATGTTTTTGGTTACTGGACACTATCAAAAGGAAGTATAGAAGAAGGTGAAAACGAAGAACAGGGTGCAACTCGTGAGATAAAAGAAGAAATGGGATTAGACATTACAATCAAGGATTTACTTGGTCGCAATGAATATATCGCCAACCATCCAGAAAAAGGAAAAATTCGTAAACAAGTAGTTTTCTTTCTTGCTGAATCAGAATACAAAGACTTAGTTCTTGAAAAGGGAACTGGTGGATTAGATGATGCTAAATGGTTTGCAATGGAAGAAGTTTTAGGACTTAAGATGTACGATAATATGATATCCCTTCTTGAAAAAGCTCTAGAAATTATTACTAAGAAGAAATAATTTACTATGATTGATTTCTCATTATTCGAACAAAAAACAAATATATTTTTTAATAATAAAAAGTTATTAGAACAAGCTTTTATTCATCGCTCATATATCAACGAAAATTCTGGATCTAAACTATCTCACAATGAGCGTTTAGAATTTTTAGGGGATGCTGTTCTTGAGTTAATTGTTACTGATTATCTTTACAATAAATATCCTGATCAAAATGAAGGGGATTTAACTGCATATAGATCAGCTCTTGTGAATGCTGTTATTATTGGAGAAGTAGCACAAGAATTACAGATGAATGAGTATTTACTTTTATCAAAGGGTGAAGCAAAGGATATAGGTAAGGCTCGTAGTTATATATTAGCTAATACTTATGAAGCTTATGTTGGGGCTGTTTATTTAGATCAGGGTTATGATAAAGCAAAAGAATTTATTGCAAGAACACTTTTTGGAAAGATAGATACTATTGTTGCAAAGAAGTTATGGCGTGATTCTAAAAGTTTAATTCAAGAAAAATCCCAAGAGTATTTAAGCATAACCCCTTCATATAAAGTTTTACATGAAGCAGGTCCAGACCATGATAAGCATTTTACAGTTGGAATATTTTTCAGTGAAGAAAAAATAGCAGAAGGAAAGGGTCACAGCAAGCAAGAAGCAGAACAATCTGCAGCAAGAAATGCTCTAGAAGTTAGAGACTGGTTAGACTAAATTTGTTTTATTCTATGACATTAAAATCAATTGAACTTACTTCATTTAAATCATTCGGTAGAAAAAGCGTTGTCTCATTTACAACGCCTATTACTTCTATTGTGGGACCAAATGGTTCTGGTAAATCAAATATAGTTGAGGCTATACGTTTCGTATTGGGAGAACAATCAATTAAGTCTCTTCGTGGTAAGGGTGGTGTTGATCTTATTTTTAAGGGCTCAAAATCAATTCCTTCTGCTAGTCGTGCTCAAGTAACTATTACATTTGATAATACTCAAAAGATTTTTTCTTTTACTAATAGTGGTCTTGGAATCTCATTGGATTATGACGAGATTGTTATCGGTCGTGAAGTTTTTGCTGATGGTGCAAATCGTTATAGTATAAATGGAACAGAAGTTAGACTAAAAGATATAGTTGATTTACTTGCGTCTGTAAATATCGGAAGTTCTGGTCATCATATTATTTCTCAGGGTGAAGCGGATAGAGTTTTGAATGCATCAAATAAAGACCGTCGTTTTATGATAGAAGATGCTCTTGGTCTTAAAGTTTATCAATACAGAATTCGTGAATCAGAAAGAAAACTTGAAAAGACACTTGTAAATATGAAAGAAGTTCAAGCTCTTAAAAGAGAGATTGCTCCTCATTTAGCTTTCTTAAAAAAACAAGTTCAGGTTGTAGAAAAAGCTCGTGAAATGCGTGAAGAATTACGCAACTTTTACAAAACTTATCTTTCTTCTGAATCAACATATATAAATAATGAAACAAAAAGACTTTCTTCTTTGCGTAGAGTTTTAGAGGAAAGAGGTACTTCTCTTGATTCTAAAATAGAAGAATTGCAAAGAAACAAAAATGAAAACCAAGAAGAAAGTATTTATGCAAAAGATATTAAAGCTTATGAATCTGATCTTTCTCAAATAAGATCACAAAAGGATGAATCTGCTCGTAAACTAGGACGCCTAGAAGGTATTATAGAGGGTATAGAAAGACAATTTTCTCGTATTCCAGAGATTAAGGAAAAACTAATCCCTATGTCACAATGGAATGCTTTTGCTCTTGAATTAGAGAAGAATATAGACGAAGCAATTGGGTTTGAAGACTTACCAAGTATAGTTAATATTCTTAAAAATATTAAATCGAAACTTAAAGAATTCTTACCAAATCATAATCAAAGTGAAGTAGAGAGACCTATTTTGAGTGAAAATGCAGAATATCAAGAAATGCAGAAAGCCAAAGAAGAGATTGTTAAAAAACTTGATGAAATAAAAGAAGAAGAACAAAAGGTATTAAACTTCTTATCAGAAATAAAACAAAAAGTTCAGGAAGAACAAATGGCACTCCGAGATAGTGAAAGAATGCTTTATGAATTCTTGAGAGAAAAAAATGAAGTTGTTTCTGAAACTCATTCTATAAAATTTGAAGAAGATAATTTATCTCAAGTTAAAAATTCTTTTGAGATGGAGATGTCAGAAGCAGGAGTTTTAATTGGAAGAGAAGTTATTGATTACGCTCATACAGAAGTTTCTACTGAGATTTCAAGAAGTACTCAAGATGAATTGCGTCGAAAAATTGAACGCATAAAAATTAAATTAGAAGATGCTGGATCAGGTTCTGGTAGTGAGGTTATGAAAGAATATGAAGATACAAAAGACCGTGATGTATTTCTTTCTAAAGAGTTAGATGATTTAACAAAAAGTATTGAATCACTAAGACTACTTATTCAAGAATTAAAAGAAACTCTAGATAAAGAATTTAAGAATGGTGTAGAGAAGATTAATAAACAATTCCAAGAATTCTTTACTCTTATGTTTGGTGGTGGGGGAGCATTCCTTTCTATTACAATGGAACATAAGAAGCCAAGAAAGAATGATGAATCTATTGCAGAAAATCCAGATGAAGAACAAGGGGAAAATGAAGAAAGTTCAGAGCTTGGATTTGAAAGAGGTATAGAAATCAATGTTACATTGCCACAAAAGAAAGTAAAAGATTTGCATATGCTTTCAGGTGGAGAGAGGTCACTTACTTCTATTGCATTACTCTTTGCTATATCACAGGTTAATCCACCACCATTCTTGGTATTAGATGAAACTGATGCAGCACTCGATGAAGCAAATTCTCGAAAGTATGGAAATATGCTTGAAAATCTTTCAAAATATTCACAGCTTATCGTGGTTACTCACAATCGTGAGACAATGTCTCGAGCACAAGTTCTCTTTGGTGTAACTATGAGTGCAGAAGGTGCTTCAAAACTTTTATCTATTCACTTAGAAGACGCAACAACTTACGCAAAATAAAAAATCTCCGGACGTCCAACGTCCGGAGATTTTTTATTTATTATTCTATTATATTGTTAGGATCTGCAAAAGTATAACCTTTTTGTTCTATTGTTGTTAGTAATTTATCTAAGTTTTTAAGACTCCATGGATGTTCGTGCATAAGGATTATTGATCCAGGGTGTAATCCATCAGTAACATTTTTAATAAATACATCTTGATCTCTTGCTGTCTTTTCCCAATCCTTTGCAGCTCCTGACCAGTCTATATAAATCATATTTTCTTTTTTAACTAAATCTTTTACATAAACACTACTTACTCCATATGGAGGTCTAAAGAATTTAGGTGCAGTTGAAGTTATTTTGGTTATGAGTTCATTGTTGCTACTTATTTCTTTATTAACTAAATCTATATTTTTTGTTTTTAATAAATTTATATGACTCCAAGTATGATTTCCAATAGGGAACCCTGCTTTTGCTTCAGCTTCTAGTGTTCCAGGATTAGCCTTGTAATGCATTCCATTTATAAAAAATATTGCTTTTATTTTGTGTGCTTCTAATACTTTTAGTATTTCAAGTGTTTGACTACTTGGTCCATCATCAATAGTTAAAAGTACAATTTTTTTATTACCTTTTGGATCTTTGGGTAGAATATCGTAATTTTTAGATATAGTATATTCTTCTTTTGGTGTTAGTGGTGATTGTGTTTTTATTTTATCCTCTTTATTTTGGACTTGTATTTCACTTTGAACAATATTTATTTCTTTTTTCTTATTATCTTCTTTTTTTAGTTGAAAATATGTCACAACAGAAGTTATGATTATTAGTGAAATTATTAAATATATAATTTTTTTATTTTTTCTTTTTCTCATCCTTTTTATTTAAGCTAATGTATAATCAATAGTTTTTTTGTTCATATCAGCACTTTTAACTGAAAATGAAACCTTATCTCCTAGCATATATTTTTTATGAGTTTTGCTTCCTCTGATGCTCATAAATTTCTTATCAAAAGTATAATAGTCATCTTTCATATCTCTCATTCTAACCATACCTTCACACTTTGTTTTTTTATCTTCTATATATAGACCCCATTCAGTAACTCCAGTTATAACACCTTCAAATTTTTGACCAATATGAGATGTCATATATTCTACTTGTTTATACTTAATAGAAGAGCGTTCTGCTTCTGCAGCTTCTTTTTCTCTACTTGAAGCCTCAAGACTCATCTTTTCATATTCAAACCAGCGTTCTTTTGGAATAGCTTTATTTTTCAAGAAAGATTCAAGCAATCTATGAACTATAACATCTGGGTATCTACGAATAGGGGAAGTAAAGTGTGTGTAGAATTTAAAACCAAGGCCATAGTGACCAATATTTTTTGTTGAATAAATAGCCTTTGCCATAGTACGAATAATCGCACTATGTACTGTATCGCGAATAGGATTATTTTCTATTTTACTTATTAAAAGATTTATTTCTTCTGAGGGAATTATTCCATCTTTTAGTTTTACATTATATCCAAGTTTCTTAAGGAAACTAGCCAAATCTTTCATCTTTTCTTTATTTGGTAAATCGTGAATTCTGTATAGAAATACACCAGCATTTTTCTTATCATCAGAAGACATAAATTCAGCAACACGACGGTTGGCTAATAACATAAATTCTTCTACTAGTTTATTTGTATCTCCACGTACTTTTGTATATACAGAAACAGGTACACCTTTTTCATCTAGTTTAAATTTAACTTCATCTTGTTCAAGAGATATTGCCCCTTCTTTTAATCTTTTATTAAGAAGTTTTTTAGCTATACTATTTAATGTAAAAAGTTCATTAAATAATACACCGTTACCGTCATCTAAAACTTTTTGAGCGTTTTCATAAGAGAATCTTTTGTCTGAGTGTATAACTGTTTTTCCAAACCATTGATTATAGACTGTTCCGTTTAAATCTAATTCAAAAATAGCAGAAAATGTTAGTCTATCAACATTTGGGTTTAAACTACATAGTCCATTTGAAAGTTCTTCTGGTAGCATTGGTATTGTTCTATCTACTAGATACACAGATGTTCCTCTTAAACGAGCTTCATCATCTAGTGCTGTTCCGACAGTAACATAGTGAGATACATCTGCAATATGAATACCAATTTCATAATGATTATTGGGTAGTTTTTTGAATGATAATGCATCATCGAAATCTTTTGCGTCTTCAGGATCTATTGTAAAAGTTGTGGTTGCTCTCATATCACGACGAGATTTTATTTCATCTTCGGTTACACCAGTTTTTGTTATTTTTTGTGCTTCTTTAACTACAGGAATAGGGAATACTGCATCAAAACCTTTTTCAAGCGCGATAGCTTCCATCTCTGCATTATGTTCCATTGGCATTCCTAATATCTTAGATACTTCTCCTATTGGAGCTTTTTTAGCATCTTTCCAGTCTGTAATAACAACGAATACTTTTTGTCCTGTTTTTGCGCCATTTAATTTATTTAAAGGAATTATTATATCAGCATACATTTTTAAATCACTTGGAATTAAAAAATAAGTATCATTTTCTTTTTCAAGAATTCCAGAGAAACCTTTTTTTGAACGACGAAGTATTTGATATACTTCTCCAGTTTTTTTTTCTCCTTTTACGCTAGGATGTAAAAGTATTTGAACAGTATCTCCCTGACAAGCTGTTCTAAGAAAACTATGTTCAACTTCTATTGTTTCGTCACTATTTTTAATACGAATAGAGCCAACGCCTTTATGAGAGATGTTTATTATACCTTCTATATATCTACTATCTTTAGAGTTTTTTTGTATTGTTTTCACTTTGAAAGTATAGCACAAAACACTATAGGTCCAACTGATATCATATATGTCGTACTCTTAAACAGGGTATCTATTTGTGTGGTGTATTGATTATTAAAAAGATTTATGGTAGCATATCGCTATATGTTAAAAATAAGGTTACAAAGAATAGGTCGCAAGAATGATCCCGCTTTCCGGGTTGTTTTGACTGATTCTAAAAATTCAACAAAAAGTGGTAAATTCAAGGAAATTCTTGGTTCTTATAACGTTAAAGAAGGGGTTGTTATCTTCAAAGCAGATCGTATTAATTATTGGATAGGTAATGGTGCTCAAGTTTCTGAAACAGTTCACAACTTCCTAGTACACCAAAAGTTAATCGTTGGTAAGAAGAAAAATGTCCTTTCAAAGAAATCTCCTACAAAGGCTCGTAAAGAACTTAAAAAAGCTTAAATTAAAAATCCCCAATTATGGGGATTTTTAATTGCGTCAAAAAACCTCACTATGGTATAGTATAGGTAAGGCAGTTCGTAGTCGGATACACTGCAATTTAAGAGTAATACTATAAGATTATTATATGGCAGACGATAAAGCATTTCTTGAATATATAGTGAAAGCTTTGGTTGATAATCCGGAAGATGTAAAAATCGACCGAACAGTAGATGAGATGGGTGTGCTTATTACTATGACAGTTAATGGCGCTGATATGGGTAAAATTATCGGTCGTCAAGGAAACACAGCAAAAGCAATCAGAACTCTACTACGAGTTATTGGAATGAAAAACAATGCTCGCGTTAATCTTAAGATTAATGAACCAGAAGGTGGAAAAGTTGAAACAGTTAAAGCTGAACAACCTATTGCAATGACTCCAAGTGAAGCATCTAAATCAGTTGATGCAGCACTAGATGATTTAAAAGGTATATAAACAAAATAAATAAAAAGACCCTATCTGCTTTGTTGCAGGTTCTGGGTGCTCGGTCAATGTAGATTTACTACATCTTCCTCGCATCCTCACCCGCGCCTCGCACCTAGGGTCTTTTTATTTATTTTATAAATTATGAATAAGAATAGCCCGATGGCGTAGCCATCGGGCTATTCTTATGTTATTGTAATATTATGCATTTTTACATAGTTACATTATTTCCAGAAATGTTTGATTCATATCTAAATGAGTCTATTTTAGGACGAGCTATAAAACAAAAAAAGATTTTTGTTTCTTTTATAAATCCTCGTAAATTTGTTACAGGTAAATATAAAAAAGTTTGGCCAGATGGAAATGTTTCTCTTCAGGTAGATGACCGACCATATGCTGGAGGTCCTGGAATGGTAATGCGAGCAGAACCAATAATAAAAGCAGTAGAATCAATTACAAAAAAAATATTAAAGAAAAAAAATTCTAAAATTCTTACAATAAATTTTATTCCTAGTTCTGAAAAATTTACAACAACTTCTGCAAAAAATATTTCTAAAAAATACACAGATATTATTTTAATTTGTGGAAGATATGAAGGTATAGATGCTCGAGTAGATAAGATTTTAAAAACTAAAAAGTTTTCAATCGGTGATTATGTTTTAACAGGAGGGGAAATACCAGCTATGGTATTAATCGATTCTATTTCAAGACAAGTTAATGGAGTACTCGGCAATTTTAATTCTCGTGAAGAAGAAAGAGTCTCAACAAGTGAGATATATACTCGTCCAGAGATTTTAATTCATAATAATAAAAAATATAAAGTTCCAAGTGTTCTTTTGTCTGGTCATCAGAAAAATATAGAAGAGTGGAAAGCTAAACATATTGGTATGTAGTAGACGTTGGACGTCTACCAAATACAAACCCTTGTAAAATAAGGGTCTGCGGGTACCCGACAACCGGAATTACAGACGTTGGACGTCTGTTAAAAAATATCCTATTTTGGAGAATAAGTCTTATTGACAAAGGATTTTTTTCGTGTATACTAGTACCCAGATTGAAGAGATTGAGTTACGGCAGATCAATCGCCACTATTAGAAGGTTTTATAAGCATTTATCGTGTTAAACAAAACCACTGCCAACAATTATAAATAGAAAATAATACCGAGGTTTGGTCACCTTAGTTTTTTCTTGTTTTTATATATTATTATGAAAAAAACAGCCGTACGTGAGAAGAAGTATTTTGCGCGCTATAAAAAGCCGCTAGTCGAGTTCCCAAACTTAATAGAGAATCAATTAGTTTCTTTTAACTGGTTAGTAGAAACTGGTATTAAAGAAGTTTTCAAAGAATTTTCTCCTATTAATGATTATTCAGAGAAAAAGTTTCAACTTGATTTCACATCTTTTGTTTTGTCTGAACCAAAGTTCGACGAAGAATATACAAAGATAAATAAATTAACTTACGAAGGGGGATTAAAGGCCCGTGTTAAACTTCTCAATAAAAGTCTTGGTACTTCAAAAGAACAAGAGGTATTTATGGCTGATATACCATTAATGACCAAACATGGTACTTTCATAATCAACGGAGTAGAGCGTGTTATTGTTCCTCAGCTAACTAGAAGTTTCGGAGTATTCTTTACTGAACAAGAACTAAAAGGAAAACACTACTTCGGTTCAAAAATAATCCCAGCTCGTGGTGTATGGATAGAAATAGAATCTGATCCTGATGGAGCTGTATATGTTCGTATAGATAAGAAGCGCAAATTCTCTGTAGCTTCTCTTCTTCGTGTATTAGGACTTTCAACTGACGAAAGTATCATAAAAGCTTTTGATAAAGATGATGAAGAATTAATTAAAGTTATTAAAACTTCTATTGAAAAAGATACAGCTAAAACTCTTTCTGATTCATTCATAGAAATATACAAGCGTTTACGTGATGGCGATTTAGCTACAGCAGACAATGCTCGTGAATTTATAAACATACTATTATCTTCTGAAAGATATGACCTATCTCCAGTTGGACGATTCCGTTTTAATAATCGTTTCGGAAAAAGTATGGACGAAAAAGAAATGGAACGCCGTATTATATCTTCAGATGATTTAGTTACAATTGTTACAAATATCATCAAATTAAATAATACTCCTCATGCTCAAGCAGACGATATTGATCACCTAGGTCAACGCCGTGTTAGATATGTTGGTGAAATGCTACAACAAAAAGTTAGAATGGGTATGGCACAAATTAAAAGAAATGTTCAAGATAGAATGTCTACTATTGATGTAGGTACAACTCTTCCAATTCAAATAATAAACCAAAGACCACTTCAAGCTCGTATTAAAGAATTCTTTACAGCCAACCAGCTTTCACAGTTCATGAACCAAGAAAATGTTATGGCTGAAGTTGAACACCTAAGAACTCTATCAGCACTTGGTCCAGGAGGACTTACTCGTGAAAGAGCAGGCCTTGAAGTTCGTGACGTTCACACATCTCACTATGGTCGTGTTTGTCCTATACACACACCTGAAGGTCCAAACATTGGTCTTATTCTTCACCTTTCTACTTATGCAAAAATAAATGAATTTGGAATAATTGAAACTCCTTATGTAAAAGTAAAGAATGGAAAAATAACTTCTGAAGTAGTTTACTTAAATGCTCTTGAAGAAGAAAAATTCAACATTGCTCACGCTGGTATTGATTACGATGAAAAAGGAAATATCTTAGAAGATAAAGTTGAAGCTCGTATTAAAACAAATCCTGGATTGATTTCAAAAAATGAAATTGATTTTATTGATGTTGCTACAAACCAAGCTTTCTCAGTTGCAACAAGTATGATTCCATTCCTTGAACACGATGATGCTCACAGAACATTGATGGGAAGTAACATGCAGAAGCAGGCATTACCATGTATTATTCCTGAAGCTCCATTAGTTGCAACAGGTATAGAAGAATTAGCTGCTCGTGATTCAGGAAGATTAATAATCGCTGAAGTTGCTGGAGTTATTTCTTATGTTGATGCAAAGAAAATAACAGTTAAAGATGAAAAAGGTAAAGACCATACATATCCATTGGTATCATTTTCTCGTACAAACAACTTCTCAATATTCCACCAACGCCCAAGTGTTTCTATGGGTCAACATGTAAAGAAAGGTCAAGTTCTTGCTGATACTAGTACTACAGATAATGGACAAATTGCTTTGGGTCAAAATGCTCTTATTGCATTTATGTCATGGGGTGGAGCAAACTACGAAGATGCGATTATCTTGTCTGAAAAATTAGTTAAGGAAAGTAAATTCACAAGTATCTATGTTACAGAATTTATCTGTAATGTTCGTGATACAAAGCTTGGTCCAGAAATCACAACTCGTGATATTCCAAATGTTGGAGAAAATAAATTAAAAGATTTAGATGAAGACGGAATCATTGTTGTTGGAGCTGAAGTACGAGAGAATGATATTCTTGTTGGTAAAATTACTCCAAAAGGTGAAACAGAACTTACTCCAGAAGAAAGATTGTTAAGATCAATCTTTACTGAAAAAGCTCGCGATGTAAAAGATACATCACTTCGTCTTGAACACGGTAAGCGTGGTCGTGTTGTTGGTGTGAAGATATTCTCTCGTGACCAAGGACACAATCTAGAATCAGGAATCATAAAGAGAATCGTTGTTGAAATCGCTCAAATAAGAAATATTTCAGTTGGAGATAAATTATCAGGAAGACACGGTAACAAAGGTGTTATCTCTGTTATTCTTCCAGAAGAAGAAATGCCATTCATGGCTGACGGTACTTCTGTTGATGTTATTCTTACTCCACTTGGAGTTCCATCTCGTATGAACTTGGGACAGATTCTTGAAATGCATTTAGGTTATGCTGCTCACACATTAAATTACCAAGCAATCGTTCCTCCATTCTCCTCAGCAACTGTTGATGAGATTAAAGCTGAACTTGTAAAATCAGGACTTCCTGAAACTGGTAAAGTTACATTGTATGACGGACGAACAGGTGATGCTTTTGATCAGGATGTTGCTATTGGTTATATGTATATGTTGAAACTTCATCACATGGTGGAAGATAAACTTCATATGCGTTCAATCGGTCCTTACTCACTTATTACTCAACAACCACTCGGAGGTAAAGCTCAAGGTGGAGGACAGAGATTTGGAGAAATGGAGGTCTGGGCACTTGAAGGTCATGGTGCTGCATACTCTCTTCGTGAAATGTTAACTATTAAGTCTGATGATATTGTTGGTCGCTCTCAGACATTCGATGCTATTATTAAAGGTCAAACAATCGGTGAGCCAAATGTTCCAGCTTCATTTAACGTTTTGTTAAATTACCTAAGAGGTCTTGCTCTTGATGTTGATCTTAGAAATAGAAATAATAATTAGCAACTTATATATCAAAATATTATGAAAACAATTGATACAACAGATTTTGACTCAATTACACTCAAGCTTGCAAGTCCTGAGCGTATAAAAGAGTGGTCACATGGGGAAGTTACAAAACCAGAAACTATTAACTACCGTACTGGTCGTTCTGAAAGAAGTGGTCTTTTCGACGAAAGAATATTTGGTCCAGAAAAAGATTACGAATGTTACTGTGGTAAATACAGACGTATTCGTTATAAGGATATTGTTTGTGAAAAATGTGGAGTTGAAGTTACTCGCTCAATAGTACGCCGTGAGAGAATGGGACACATCGAACTAGCAAGTCCTGTATCACATATATGGTTCCTAAGAGGTGTTCCTTCAAGAATGTCTATACTTCTAAATATCCCTGTTTCAGATCTTGAAAAGGTTATTTACTTTGCTGGTTATATAGTTATAAAAGTTCATAACGAAGAAAAAGAAAATATAATCAAAAATCTTGAAAGTGAATTTAAATCAAAACTAAAAAGTGCAAGTGATGAAGAATCAAAAGAAAAATTAAAAGAACTTTTACTTAATACTAAAAGAGAAATTACTGAAATAGTTCCAGGAAAAGTTTTGAATGAAATTGCATATCATCACTTTGGACTTAAATACGGTAGTTGTTTTGAAGCAAGTATTGGAGCTGAAGCTATCTTTACTCTTTTCAAAAATCTTGATTTAGAAAAACTTAAAGCTGAAACTTCTCTTATGATTCCTAAGGCTTCAAGTATTGAAAAAGAAAAACTTGAAAAGAGAATGTCATTACTTCGTTCTATGATTCACTCAGGTATTCGTCCTGAATGGATGTTCTTAACTGTTATACCTGTTATTCCTCCAGCATTGCGCCCAATGGTTGCCTTGGATGGTGGAAGACATGCAACTTCAGATCTTAATGATTTATATCGTCGTGTTATAAACCGTAATAATCGTCTAAAGAAGCTAAAAGAAATTGGTGCTCCTGATGTTATCTTGCGTAACGAAAAGCGTATTCTTCAAGAAGCTGTTGATGCTTTGATAGATAACTCAATCGCTAAACAAAATGATTCGCAAGCAGTATCAGCTTCTCAAAAGCGTGCATTGAAATCTCTTTCAGATAACCTAAAATCAAAACAAGGATTATTCCGTCAAAACTTACTTGGTAAGCGTGTAGACTATTCAGGACGTTCTGTTATTGTTGTTGGTCCTGGTCTTAAACTTAACCAATGTGGATTACCAAAACATATGGCTCTTGAATTATTCAGACCATTCGTTATATCAAAAATATTAGATACAGAACTTGCTTTCAATATTCGTGGAGCAAACCGTTTAATAGAAGAAGGTATTCCAGAAGTTTGGGCAATCTTAGAAGAAGTTATTCGTGGAAAATATGTACTCTTAAACCGTGCTCCAACTCTTCACAGACTAGGTATACAAGCATTCAACCCAATTCTTATTGAAGGTAATGCTATTCAAGTACACCCACTTGTTTGTGCAGGATTCAACGCCGACTTCGACGGAGACCAGATGGCTGTTTATGTTCCACTTGGAGAAATGGCTCAAATGGAAGCAAAAGAATTCATGGCTTCTAATAAAAACCTACTTAAACCTCAGGATGGTTCTCCTATCGTAATGCCAAAGATGGATATTATCTTGGGTTGTTATTGGATGACAAAATCAGTTGATGGAGAAAAAGGTGAAGGTATGGCATTTTCAAGTCCCAACCAAGCAATTACTGCTTTTGATTTAGGTGTTATTACTTTCCGTGCAAAAATCAAAGTTATAGCAAGTTCAAAGAAAGCTCGTTATGCTAGATTTGCAGACAAGCCATTTGAAACAACAGTTGGTAGATTATTCTTCAATAGTATTTTCCCAGAAGATTTCCCTTATATGGATGAAGAAATAACTATTAAGCGTATGTCATCACTTGTTGATGAACTTATTATGCATTACGGTATCGATGAAACTCCAAAAGTTTTGGATAAGATTAAAGATTTTGGTTATCAATATGCAACTTACTCAGGTGTAACTTGGGGAATAGACAATGTTAGAGTTCCAGAAGGTAAACCAGCAATTGTTGCAAAATTCCGTAAAGAAGAAGAACTAGTTCGTGAGCAATATGCTGAAGGACTTTTATCTTCAGATGAACAAAACCAAAAAGTTATTGAAATATGGGAACATGCTAAAAAAGAAATCGAAAAGATTATTCCAGCAACTCTTGATTCAAAGAGTTCTACTTATGACCTTATAACTTCTGGAGCCCGCGGAAATATGGGAAGTTTGGTTCAGATGTGTGGAATGAAAGGTTTGATTGTTAACACTTCAGGAGCAACTTTGGATTTCCCAATTATTCCTTCATATATTGAAGGTCTATCTCCACTTGAATACTTCATTACAACTCACGGATCTCGTAAGGGAGCAGCCGATACAGCTTTGAATACTGCTAAAGCCGGTTATCTAACTCGTAGACTAGTTGATGTTGCACAAGATGTTGTTGTTACTGCTGAAGATTGTGGAACAAAAAATGGTAAGAAAATTGTTTCTGTTAATGGAGTATTTGCTAAATATGTTCTTGGAAGAATTTTACTTGCTGATATAAAAGACAAAGAAGGTAAAGTTGTATTCAAAAAAGGAGCATTAATAATGAAAGAAGATTCTATTGCTCTTGAAAAAATGGGAGTAACCGAAGCTCTTGTTAGAACTCCATTATCTTGTGAGACTACACACGGAATTTGTAGAGTATGTTATGGTCTTGATTTAGGACGCAACTGTATGATTGGTCTTGGTCAAGCTGTAGGTATTATTGCTGCACAAGCCATCGGTGAACCAGGTACACAGCTTACACTTCGTACATTCCATGCCGGAGGAGTTGCTACTGTCGATATTACTACAGGTCTTCCTCGTGTTGAAGAAATTTTTGAAAGAAGAATTCCTAAGAACCCAGCTATCGTTTCAGTTACAGACGGAGAAGTTATTGAAATAACAGACAATGGAAAACAAAAAATTATTAAAGTTCTTTCTGATTTATCATCTGCAAAAACAGCTGGAAAATCAAATGAAGTTGAATATACTGTTGCTTTCCGTCGTCAGCCTTTAGTGAAAGTTGGTTCTAAGGTTGTAAAAGGACAATTGATTACTGATGGATCTGCTGACATAAATGAAATCGTAAAATACGGTGGTAAAGAAATGGCAGAAGAATACATCGTAGATGAAATCAATAAAGTTTACGACCTACAGAGTGCTTCAATTTCAAGAAAACATATTGAAATAATTATTCGTCAAATGTTCTCAAGAAAGAGAATCAAGGATGCTGGAGATACTACATTCTCTCCAGGTGAAATTGTTGAAAATATTGAACTAATAGAAGAGAACAATCGTGTTGAAACAGAAGAGAATGGTAGACCAGCTGTTGCTTCAACAATAGTACTTGGTATTACTGAAGTTTCATTAACTACTAAGAGTTGGTTGTCAGCTGCTTCATTCCAAAATACAAACCGTGTTCTTATAAACAACGCAGTTCGTGGTGGTGTTGATAATCTAAGAGGACTAAAAGAAAATGTTATCATCGGTAATCTTATTCCAGCTGGAACAGGATTTGGTGTAGAACGCATCAGAAAAATAAAAGAAGAAAAGGCAAGTAATACATCTGATGAATCTTTATAATTAATAGGCTTACAGGGGAAAATATATGTTATCACCTGTCGAGAAAATTAAAGAGAAGCTTTCTATCGTTGAGGTTATTTCTTCATACATAACTGTAATTCAAGCAGGGAATAACTATAAAGCAAAATGCCCATTTCATAATGAGAAAACCCCGTCTTTTTCTATTTCGCCAGACAAGGGATTCTATTATTGTTTTGGGTGTGGAGCTAAGGGTGATATATTCTCATTCGTAGAAAAATTTGAGGGAACTGATTTCCTTGGTTCTTTGAAGATTCTTGCCGATAGGGCAGGTATTGTACTTGAGAAATTAAATAATGATAAAACTTTTGATGATAAAGAAAGATGGTATGAGATATTAGAAGAAGCTACAAAATTCTTTGAATCATCTTTTGATAAAAATCCAAAAGCAAGAGCTTATCTAATAAATAGAGGTTTGTCTAATGAGACAATTAAAACTTTTAGAGTTGGATATGCTCTTCCTGAATGGAGATCTCTTACTGATCATCTTATAAAGAAAGGTTATAAAATAGGAGACATAGAAACTGTTGGATTAGCTAAAAATAATAACGGAAAGATATATGATCGTTTTAGATCTAGAATTATATTTCCAATTAGTGATTCAAGTGGTAGAGTTATCGCTTTCTCTGGAAGAATTTTTAAAGAAGAAATTGTTCCGGCTGATTCTGGTATAACAGAAGCCAAATATCTTAATAGTCCAGACACACCATTGTTTAACAAGTCAGGTGTTTTGTTTGGTATAGATAAAGCAAAAACTGCAATAAGAACTCGTGGTTATAGTATTATTGTTGAAGGTCAGATGGATTTACTTATGTCTCATCAAGCAGGTTTTATAAATACTGTTGCTGTTTCAGGTACTGCCTTTTCAGATCACACAGAAGAAAGTGATATTGGTGATATGACAAAAATAAATAATCTTGGTTTAATCCGTAGATTATCTCCTAATATTATCTTTGCTTTTGATGGTGATAGTGCTGGAATAAGAGCAAGTAATAGATCTGCAATGATTGCACTTTCTTTGGATATGCAGGTTAAAATAGCTATTCTTCCAGAAGGGAAAGACCCAGCAGATATTATCTTTGATAATATAGATACTTGGAAAGATATTATTAAAAATTCAGTAGACATTATAAACTTCCATTTAAATAATATTTGTAAAAGTACAAATGATATGAGAATTCAAGGAAGACAAGTAAAAGATATTATTTTTCCATTCTTATCTATGATAAAAAGTTCTATAGAAAAGTCTGCATATATAACTTCAATTCATAAAAAAACAGGTTTATCTGAAAAGTCTTTGATTGATGATTATCAAGATTACGAAAGAAATAATTTTAATAAAACAAAAAAACCTGAAGAAAATATTAAGCAAATAGACTCAAAATCACGAAGAGATAGTCTAGAAGAAAAATTATTTGGAGTTATATTTTGGAAAGGTGATGATAGTGAATACCATACAAAGATTAAAGAATTATTTAATTTTTTAAATAAAGAAACGAATGAAGATAAGTTTACTAAGCTTTATGAAAAGCATAAACCAAACTCAGCAATTCTTTCATTCGAATCAGAAATGTGGTATGGTGATAAGATTAATACACTAGATCGTGATGTAAAAGAGATAGTTCTTAATCTCGAAGAAGAGATTTTAATAGAAGAAAAAGCATCACTTCAACCACTAGATACAGAAGAAAAACTTATTAAATTTAATAATATGTCGAAGCGTATAGAGGAGATAAAACAAACACGTTTTATATAATAAATAATTATGATTAAAAAATCTAAAGTAAAAACAAAAAAGGTTGTTTCTAAAACTGCTCATAAAAAGGTTGTTGTATCTTCTTCTAAGGGCAAAAGAGATATTTTAAAAAAGAAAATTTTAAAAAAGGTTGCAGCAAAAAAGGTTGTCAAAAAAGTGATTAAAAAAGTTGCTCCTTCAAAAAAACCAGTAGCTAAAAAGATTATCAAAAAAGTTGAATCAAAAGCAAAAGCTCCTAAAGCTGTAAAAGCTTCTGTTAAACAATCAGTATCTGACAAAAAAGCTCTTGAACTTGAACAAAAATCTATTGAAATAATCGAAAAGGGTAAAAAGCGTGGTTTCATAACTTATGATGAGATTATTAAAGTTTTTCCAGAAATAGAAAATAATATTCTTTTCCTTAATGAATTATATGAGAGATTGTTGGTTTCTGGTATTGATGTATTGGAAGGCGGTAACTTGCTTGATATGGATGGTGATATAGAAAAGACTGTGATGAAATATACCAAGGATCCACAAGCTTATGATTCTATTCAGATGTACCTAAAAGAGATTGGACAATATCCATTGATTGCCGCAAGTGAAGAACGTGATCTTGCTCGTCGTATTGAAAAAGGGGATTTAGAAGCTAAAAATTTACTTGCTCGTGCAAACCTTCGTTTAGTTGTTTCTATTGCTAAAAAATATGTTGGACGCAGTTCTGATCTTACATTGCTTGATTTGATTCAAGAGGGTAATTTGGGATTGTTTAAAGCTGTAGAAAAATTCGACTGGACAAAGGGTTATAAATTCTCAACATATGCTACTTGGTGGATAAGACAATCAATCACAAGAGCTCTAGCTGACCAGTCTCGTACTATTCGTATTCCGGTTCATATGGTTGAAACTATTTCTAAATACAAACAAGTAATTCGTAGACTTTCCCAGGATCTTGGACGCGAGCCATTAGTTGAAGAAATTGCATCTGAAATGAATTTAGAAGTTGAGAAGATTCATATTATCGAACAAATTAACCAAGAGACTGTATCACTAGAACAACCAATAGGTGATGATGATGAGAAATCAACTCGTGGTGAATTTATTCCAGATGATAAAATACTTCGCCCAGACCAGGATGCATCAAGAAGAATTTTATCAGACCAAATAAAAGAAGTTCTTGATACTCTTTCTCCTAAAGAAAGAAAAATTCTTGAATTGCGTTATGGTCTTATGGATGGAATTCAACATACACTAGAAGAAGTTGGTGCAGAGTTTGGTGTTACTCGTGAGCGTATTCGTCAGATTGAAGCCAAGGTTCATGAAAAACTTCGCAACAATGAAAAGATTGCAAGATTAAAGAATTATTTTGATTAAGTAATACAAAATAAAAGCGGCAGAGCTATGCTCTGCCGCTTTTATTTTGTATTTAATTATTATAATTGGTCTGTAACTGGATTTGCTTGAGTCTGTATTAAACCAAAGAGTAAGTCAGAATATTTCCAGAATGCATCACTACCTTTTAATTTTGAAATACATTCTGCTGCTTCTAGTTTAGCAAGAGAGTTTTGGTGTATAGGCCAGTGACGGTAAACCCAAGCAACACTACCATTTGATTCTTTAACAACTTGTTCTAGTATTGGTTGGAATCTAGCACAGTAAGGACATTCATAATCTGAATATTCAACAATAGTAACTGTAGCTGTTGATGGATCTCCCATAACATGGTCAGTTGCATCAACTGGTGGAACGTTACCTGTGTATTTTGTTGTTACAGTTCCAGAGTTTACTTCTGTAATTAATTTTTTAACATTATCTATTGTATCAGCTCCTAGTATTTCAGTTTTAACACCGTTCTTACCAATGATTACACTGTATGGAGTACCACGCTTTTCTGCTGGAACACCACTCATAGCACTCTCTACACTTGTTTGAATATTTTTTGTAAGTGTTGACTGATCGATTGATTTAATACAAGAAGTTAATGCTTCTTTTGATACTCCAACTTGCTCAGAAAGAGTTTTGTTTTTTGTATCATTACCAATTGAATTACCACCTCTATTAGTTATTAAAATAGCTACCATAATAATAAAACCTGCAACCACAATAGCTGCTGGAATTGAAAGTTTTTGTTGTTTTATATTTTCCATTTGTTAATTATAACATAGAATAAAATTTATTGGCTATGTTGTTATAATATTGAGAAATATAGGGAATATGATATAATACAACAACTTATGGATTCTGTTTATAGTGTTATTTTTTACATATTTGCTTTTGCGTCCGTCTATATACAGATCTTCTTTTTGATGACATATATACAAAAGCGTCGTCAGATTGTCTATACTCCTGAGGGTTTTGAGCTTGATTCATACCCAACAGTTACTATAATAGTACCTTGTTATAATGAAGCTAAAACCATAGCCAAAACAGTTAAATCATTGCTCTCACTAGATTATCAAAAAGATAAACTAACGATTTTTCTTGTTGATGATGGAAGTAAGGATAATACCTGGGAGATTATTAAACAATACGAAGGTCATCCAAATATTAAAATTTTCCATAAAGAAAATGGGGGAAAGCATACTGCTCTTAATCTAGGTTTGGAACATTTAGAATCTGACTATGTAGGATGTTTAGATGCTGATTCATTTGTTCATCCTCAGGCACTAAAAAGAATAATTAAAACATTTAATGTTGATCCTAAAACTATGGCAGTTGCTCCTTCTATTATTGTTTTTAACCCAGACAATGTTATTCAAACTGTTCAAAAGATTGAATACGATATGGCTAATTATGTTAAGAAGATGCTCGGTTTTATTGGAGGTATCCATGTAACACCAGGTCCTTTTTCTATTTTTAAGAGACAAGTTTTTGATGAACTTGGTCCTTATAGAAAAGCACACAATACAGAAGACCAAGAGATTGGTTTGCGTATGCAAGAACATTGGTACAAGATAGATGCTTGTCCTGATGCTTATGTTTATACAAACAGTCCTAATTCAATAATGAAACTTCATCGTCAAAGAGTTCGATGGATTTATGGTTTTATTAAAAACCTTATAGATTATCGTAGACTTTTATTCAAGAAACGCTATGGTACTGTTGCTATGCTTACATTACCATCAGGTATTATCTCTATAATTGGAGTTATCTTTATGTTAGCTACTGTTTTGTATAATTTTGTTTCATTTATATATACTAAAATAGTTCAAATATATACAGTTGGTCTAGGAAATAGCTATAGTTTCAAGTTTGATTGGTTCTTTTTTGATACAAAAGTGGCATTGTTTTTATCCCTAATTTTGTATATACTTGTTATTGTTTCTATAATGATTGGTAGAAGTATGACAAACGAGAAAAGAGTTTTTTCTTTTACCTTTATTTATTTTATTATCATTTATGGTCTTATTGCACCGTTTTGGATGTTAATAGCTATCTATAATGCTATTAGATCGAAAGAGAATAGTTGGTCTCTTGAACTTGAGCGTCGTGCAGAGAATAGTTAAATATATGCATCAACCTGAACCAGTTAATTGGAAGAATTATATAGTTGTTTTTTTTATAACTTGTGTTATCTTTCTTTCTGCATTATGGGCTTCAAATTATTTTACAAATAAAAAGATTGACCAACTCAAAGGTGTTGAGGATAAAATTTCCATTGACCTTATGTCATCTGAAACTCAATTTTCACTACTTCAAGAAATGTCATGTAAAGATATTTCAACAACAGCTCTTTCTTCAGAATTAAATTCTCTTGCTGAAAAGATTTCATATAGTGAGAATAATATAGGAACAGAAAATACTGATGTAATTTCTTTGAAAAAATATTATTCTCTTTTAGAAATTAAAGATTATCTTCTAATGAAAAAGATAACTGAAAGATGTGGATCAAAACCAACTTTTGTTCTTTATTTCTATAAGAATGATCAATGTGATGATTGTACAAAGCAAGGTTATGTACTTACTAGTTTGAGAGAGAAGTATCCTAATCTTCGTGTTTATTCATTTGATTATAATCTTGATTTATCTGCCTTGAAGGCTATGGTGTCTATATACAAGGTTCCAGATAATCTTCCAGCTCTAGTAATTAACGGTAAGGTATATAGTGGATTCCAGACCATGGAAAATGTAGAAAAGACCTTTCCACAGCTAAAAACTATAGAGAAGAAGGAAACTACTAAATCAACAACTATCGTTGCTCCTAAGCCTAAAACAGACGTTTTAACTCAGGTTAAGGATTTAATAAGTCCTACTCCTTCAACTACAACAGATAAACCTGCAGCTGCTAACTAATCTATATAAATTAAAACACCCTATAATAGGGTGTTTTAATTTTGGTTCTTTCGTGCCAATAAATAAAAACCCATACAAAAGTATGAGTTTTTATTTATTGAGCCGCTTCTCAGAGTCGAATAATTCCAATATGGCCTTAATTGTTTATTTATAATAAGAAATACTTCCTAGTATAAGGAGTTGAATATGTTATTTAATTGACTAACTTTTGAGCCGCTTCTCAGAGTCGGTCACGCATAATTTTCTGCTGAAAATTTGCGCTACCCCGACTCGACTCGTCAGCCTCCGTCTTTCGACTCTTTCGTGCCAATAAATAAAAACCCATACAAAAGTATGAGTTTTTATTTATTGAGCCGCTTCTCAGAGTCAAATAATCCCGATTAGGAGATGGGGTATTTGTTTATATTAGATTGACTAACTTTTGAGCCGCTTCTCAGAGTCGAACTGAGGACCTTCACTTTACAAAAGTGTTGCTCTACCAACTGAGCTAAAGCGGCGTAATTATTTGAATAAATCTATATTAGCATATATTTTAGATTTATTCAAATAATTAATTTATTCGTGTTCTTTCTTGATTCTTTCTTTCATTCTACTTATTCTAGCTCTTGATTCAAGTATTGTTTGATCAATAAATGAGTGTTTCTTTGGAACTATTTCTTTTGGTTCTCTGTGAAAGAAGTTGTGTACCTTAGGCCATTTCTCAATAACCCATTTTTTTGTTTTTGTTATAAATATTAACCAGTATTTTACTGTAACGATAACAACAACGAGAACTACATGTCTAACTATATAGAGAAAATTCTTTTCGATATTTCTAAAAGAAATTTCTAGTCCTCGTATATTATTTTGCGGTATTACACGCATCGTTTTAATTTCCCATGCTCTAAAGATAAGCATTCCAAATGCTAAAATTATCGCTATGAAAAATATAATATATAAAATCATATTTATTATCCAATAGATTCACGAACAAAAAGATTTAGTTTTGCACCACCAGCATTTAATAATTTAGCTATAGTCATATCTGGATTCTTTATAAAAGGTTGATCCATTAGTGTTTGTTCTTTGAAATATGTAGAAATTTTACCTTCTAACATTTTTTGTTTTATATCTTCTGGTTTATCTGATTCAGCTACTTCTTTTTCAAATACTTCTATAACTTTTGCTTTATCTTCTTCTGTTATATCTTCTGCTTTAATGAAAACTGGTTTCATTGCAGCTATGTGCATAGCTATATCACGAGCTAGGTCTTTTGTTCCACCATCTAGTGATACTATTACAGCACTTTTACCACCATGAATATAACTTCCGATTGTATTTCCTGATATTTCTTGAACATTACCTAGTTCAATCTTTTCACCAATCTTTTGCATAACTTCATTTACTATATCAACAGATTTTACTTTCATTGCTTCAATACCTTCTTCTTGAGCTATATTTGCAAGAGTATTTGCAGCACTGATGAAATCATCGTTTTTTGCAACGAAGTCTGTTTCTGAGTGAAGAGTCAATAAAATAGCTTTATTTTGGTCTTTATTTTCAGAAATAACAATAATACCATCTTTGGCATTACGATCAGCTTTTTTCATTGCGATACTACTTGATTTCTTTTTTAGGATTATAAGAGCTTTTTCCATATCACCACCAGCTTCTTCTAATGCATTTTTACATTGCATAACAGAAACCCCAGTTGAATCTCTTAATTCTTTTACTAATTCTGTAGTTATTTGTGTAGACATATTTTAATTTTTTACCACAAGTGTTAGCAAGTGGTTATTAAGAATAATTATTTTTTATCTTGAGCACCAGCTACACTTTTTGTGTAAGCATTTTTTAATTCAGATACGAAAAAACTAATACTTGGTACTGATGCATCATTTGCAACAATAGGGTAATCTATATTCTTTAAATTACAGTCTGTGTTTAGAAGAGCAATAATAGGCATATTCATTTTGCGAGCTTCTTCAACTGCTATGTGTTCTTTTTTGGGATCAACAACAAACATAACATCTGGAGTTTTTGTAATACCTGTAAGACCTTGGAAATTCTTTGTCATATCAGCCATTTCGCGGTCTATTAATAGTTTTTCTTTCTTTGTGTATTTATCAAGACCACCTTTTTCTTTTTGGTCTCTTAAATCTAATAGTTTTGTGATTCTCTTTTTTATTTCAGGGAAATTAGTTAATGTTCCACCAACCCAGCGTTCTGATACATAAGGCATATTAAGTGAAAGGGCGTTTTCAATAACTTGTTGTTTAGCTTCTGCTTTTGTTCCTACAAATAATATTGTTTTGCCTGTTTGAGCAAATCTTGTGACTGCTTCTATAGCTTTTTCAAAAAGTTCGTAACTTTTTTCAATATTGATAATATCAGCTCCGTTTTTGGTTGCAAAAATGTACTGAGTTGTAGATGGATGGCGACGACTCTTTGAATATCCATAATGTGCACCTGCTTCGAACATTTTCTCTATTTGTGTATTTTGTGTACTCATAATATAAACTTATTAATTAATTACTAAAGGCTGACAGGCCTATTAGCATTCCGTTTTTAAGCATTACAGCTTGTCTACAAGGTGGTTTTAAATAAAAAAACCCCTCACGGAATGTCTTTTGATAATACCAGAAAAAGCATTATTTAGCAAATGGTATTTTTTGACCCAAATGGATTTTTAAGGTAGTATGTGGTATATGAAGCAATCACAACTATTCACTAAAACAAAGAAGGAAAGCCCTTCTGATGAGATGGCCCTAAATGCAGAACTCCTTATAAAAGCAGGTTTTATAAATAAAGAGATGGCAGGAGTTTATTCTTATTTACCACTTGGTCTTCGTGTTCTTAAAAAGATTGAAGAAATCATCAGAGAAGAGATGGATGCTATTGGTGGTATTGAAATGAGAACAAGTGTTTTTCAAACTAAAGAAGTTTGGGAGAAATCTAATCGTTGGGATGATAAAATTGTAGATGTTTGGTTTAAAACAAAATTACAAAATGATACAGAGATTGGTTTGTCATTTACTAACGAAGAGGCTTACGCAGATATTTTAAAACAATATATAAGTTCATATAAAGATTTACCTGTTTATCCTTATGATTTTAAAAATATCTTTAGAAACGAAACAAGAAGTAAATCTGGTATTTTAAGAGGAAGAGAGTTTTATTGGAAAGCTCTTTATTCTTTTTCTAAGAATGAAGAAGAACATAATATTTTTTATGAGAAAGCAAAACAAGCTTATAAGAATATTTATCAAAGAGTTGGAATAGGACATCTTACTTATGTAACTTTTGCATCAGGTGGAACTTTTGCTAAATTCTCACACGAATTTCAAACTCTAACTGGAGCAGGGGAAGATACTATTTATATCGATGAAAACAAGGGTATAGCTATAAACAAAGAAGTTTATAATGATGAAGTTATTGCTAGTCTTGATTTAAACAAAGATACTCTTGTAGAAAAAAGAGCTATAGAGGTTGGAAATATTTTCTCATTAGGAACAAAATTTTCAGAACCTTTTGATTTAAAGTATAAAGATGAAAAAGGCCAAGATAACCTTGTTATAATGGGTTCTTATGGCGTTGGCTTAAGTAGACTTATGGGTACAGTCGTAGAAGTACTTTCAGATGATAAGGGTATAATATGGCCAGAATCAATCGCTCCTTTTAAGGCTCATTTACTTGTACTTGGTAATGATGAAACAACTAATAATGAAGCATCAAAACTTTATGAAGAACTTTTATCAAAGAAGGTTGAAGTTCTATATGATGATCGTAGTGGTGCAAGTGCTGGTGAAAAATTTGCTGATTCAGATCTTATCGGAATACCTTATAGAATTGTTATATCAAAGAGAAGTTTAGCTGATGGTGGTTTTGAATTAAAAAAACGCACAGAAGTAAATGGAAAAATAGTCGGAAAGGATGAGTTAATGAATTTACTAACCACTAGTATCTAGTTTTTAATTAAGATGTTTAAAAAAATTTACAAAATGTTTTCTAATGATATCGGTATTGATTTAGGAACAGCTAATACGCTGGTTTATTTGAAGGGTCACGGTATTGTTATCAATGAACCGTCAGTTGTTGTTGTAAATCAAAAAACTGGACAAATCGTTGCTGTCGGAGCTGAAGCAAAAGCAATGCTCGGACGAACTCCAGGACACATAAGAGCTGTTCAACCTATTATAGATGGAGTTATCTCTGACTTTGAAGTTACAGAAGAAATGCTTTCGTATCTTATTGGTAAAGCAGAAAAAATGTCCAATAAATTTATCAGACCTAGAGTTGTTGTTGGTGTACCAACAGGTATTACCAATGTTGAAATTCGTGCAGTTGAAGATGCTGCTCGTTCTGCTGGGGCTCGTGAAGTCTATATAGTAGAGGAGCCAATGGCAGCAGCTGTGGGTATTCGTCTACCAATCAAAGAAGCAATAGGTTCAGTTATTGTAGATATAGGTGGTGGAACAACTGATGTTGCTGTTATATCTCTTTCCGGTGTTGTTCGTTCCAAGAATTTGAAAATCGCTGGAGATTTGTTGAATACAAATATTGTTAATTACATGAAGGATGAATTTAAGTTATTGATTGGTGACAAGACTGCTGAAAATGTAAAAATTGCTATTGGTTCAGTTGCAGTCGGTGATCCAATGGAAGCAGAAGTTAGAGGTCGTGATTTAGTTACAGGATTACCTAGACAAGTTATAGTTACTGATGCTGATATTCGTGAAGCTATCCTTCCTTCAATCGTAAGTCTTGTTGATGGCATAAAAGAAGTGCTTGAAACTACTCCACCAGAACTTCTTTCAGATATTATGCACAGAGGTCTTGTTCTATCAGGCGGCGGAGCATTGCTTCGAGGATTAGATGCAATGATTCAGAATGTAATTAAAATACCTATATATGTAGCTGAAGATCCTCTTACTGCGGTTGCTCGTGGTACAGGAGTTATTCTTGATGATTTTGATACTTATCAAGAGGTTTTAGTAAATACAGATGATACATCAGTTCCAAGATAAAAAGAGAATACTTAGAAGAAAAAAAACAACCAGAAATATTATTGGTTTTAGTATTTTTGTAATTTTATCTGCATTGGGATTTTTGACATATTCTGGAAAAATATTTAATGGAATAGGTTTACCTATTTGGAAAACAAAACAAACAATAACTGAGAGTTTTGATAGTTTGGGTTATTTAGTTAGAACAAAATCTTCTGTATATCAAGAAAATGATAATTTAAAAAAAGAAAATGAAACTCTAAAGAACTCAATGATTGATTATCAAATATTAAAAACTGAAAATGATCAATTAAAAGAATTACTCAATAATACACCAGTAAAATCATCTTTTGTTATTTCAAATATTTTATCTAAACCTGATCATTCTTTATATGATTCTATTATTATAGATATAGGAACAAATAATGGTATACAAATCGGTAATAAAGTTTATGTTGATTCAAAGATTCCAATAGGTGAAGTAAGTAAAGTATATTCAAATACTTCTTTTGTAACTTTGTATTCAAATCCAAATCAAATAACTGAAGGTGTAGTTGATGGTTCAAATGCAACTGTTAATCTAGTCGGACGAGGTGGTGGTAATTTTGAAATGACAATTCCTATTGATTTATCTTCTGAAAAGGGGATTATGATATCTTTACCAGGGGCAAGTGGTGAAATACTTGCAATTATTGATGGTATTGTTTCTGCCCCAAACGAGCCAGTTAAAAAAGTTATTTTACATTCACCTGTAAATATTCAAAATGTAAAATGGGTTGAAGTTAAAAAATAATAATGAATGCAATTAATTTTAAAATAGAAAAAAAGTTGTCCGGCACGCTTGCGCGTGCCGGGCAACTAGTAACTCCACATGGTGTAATTTTAACACCATCCTTTGTTCCTGTTGGAACAAAGGCAACAGTTAAAGCGATGACTCCTCTTCAGTTGAAAAGCTTAGGTGCTCAAGTTGTATTATCAAATACTTACCATTTATACTTACAACCTGGAGATGAGCTTATAAAAGAAGCTGGAGGTCTTCATAAATTTATGAATTGGGATGGTCCTATGATGACTGACTCAGGTGGTTTTCAAGTATTTTCACTTGGTGCTGCTTATGGAAAAGAAATATCAAAATTAATTTCTGTTACTGATCCATCTTTGCTTATACCAGAGCGTTCAAGTGTTGATGATGGTATACCAAGACTAGCAACTATTGGAAATGATGGAGTGTCATTTCGTTCTCATATTGATGGAAGTTTACATTATATTACTCCAGAAAAATCTATTGAAATTCAACATAATTTAGGTGCTGATATTATTTTTGCTTTTGATGAATGTACTTCACCAACAGAAAACCTACGCTATCAAGAAGATGCTCTTTCTCGTACTCATTCTTGGGCAAAAAGAAGTTTAGAAGAGCATAAAAAGAGAGAGGATAAAAAAGTTTCAGAGGTTCAACCTCTAATTGGTTTCGAGGGTTGTACTTCTGAAACTTTTCCTCAAGCTTTATTTGGTATTGTTCAGGGTGGACGCAGTGAAGAATTAAGAAAAAAATCAGCAGAAATTATTAAAGATATAAATATTGATGGAAAATATTTTGATGGTTTTGGTATAGGAGGTTCTTTTGCAAAAGAAGATATGAGTACAGCTGTTAAATGGGTAAATGAGATTTTACCAGAAGATAAACCTCGTCACTTACTTGGAATAGGAGAGCCAGAAGATTTGTTTATGGGTGTTGAGAATGGTGTAGATTTATTTGACTGTGTCGCTGCTACTCGTATTGCTCGCAATGGTACTTTTTATACAAAGAATGGAAAAATAAATATTTTAAATGCAAAGTTTGTAAAAGATTTTACTCCCATAGAGAGTGATTGTATTTGTGAAACTTGTACTTCATATACGAGAGCTTATTTGTCTCACTTGTTTCGTGCAAAAGAAATGCTTGGAGGAACTCTAGCTTCAATTCATAATGTTTATTTTATAAATAAATTAGTCTCTGATATGAGAAAATCAATATTAGAAGATAATTTTTTTGAATTTAAAAAAGAATTTTTATATAAATATGAAAAATAATATTTTTAAACTTAAGAGTTCATATTCTCCAGATGGTGACCAACCAAAGGCTATTTCACAGTTGGTAGAGGGTCTTAAAAAGGGGATGAAAAAGCAGACTCTTCTCGGAGCGACAGGTACTGGTAAAACTTTTACTATTGCAAATGTTATAGAGCAATACAATAAACCTACTCTTGTTATAGCTCACAATAAAACATTGGCAGCACAGCTTGCTCAAGAGTTTAGAGAATTTTTCCCTGACGCAGCAGTTCATTACTTTGTTTCTTATTATGACTACTATCAACCAGAAGCATATATGCCTGTCACTGATACATATATAGAAAAAGATGCTCAGATAAACAAAGAAATAGATCGTCTTCGTCATGCTTCAACACAATCACTTTTAACTAGAAAGGATGTGATTATTGTAGCTTCTGTTTCTTGTATTTATGGACTTGGTAGTCCAGAAGATTATGAAAAAGTAAATCTTAAATTAGAAAGTGGAATGAAATTAGACAGGATTTCTTTGATGAAAAAGTTAATTGAAATTCACTTTGAAAGAACAAATGCAGATATTTCTTCTGGTCAGTTTAGATCTATTGGTTCAAAGGTAGAAGTTATGCCTGTTTCAGAAACTTTTGTTTATCAAATAGAATTTGAAGGAGGAGTAATATCTAGAATTGCAAAAGTTGATCCTGTATCTTCTCATATAATAAAAGAAGAGGATGGTATCTTTTTATTTCCAACAAAACACTTTATAACAGATAAGGCGCGTCTTGAAAAAGCTGTTAAGGCTATTAAGGATGAGCTTAAAACTCAGTTAAAGAAATTTGAAAAGGAAGGTAAGTTATTGGAATCTGAGCGTATAAAGCGTCGCACAACTTATGATTTAGCTATGATTCGCGAGATTGGTTATTGTAATGGTATAGAAAATTATTCTCGTCATATGTCTGGTAAAAAAGAAGGAGAACCGCCAGAGACATTACTTTCATATTTTCCAAAAGGAGAATTTTTAACTATTATAGACGAATCACATGTAACACTATCTCAGATTGGTGGTATGTATACAGCAGATGCTTCTCGTAAAAATACTTTAGTTGAATTTGGCTTTAGACTTCCTTCTGCAAAAGATAATCGACCATTAAAGAGTAATGAATTCGAAGAACGCATAAATAATGTTATATACGTTTCAGCAACTCCATCTGATAAAGAAAAGGAAATGAGTTCTCAGATTGTAGAGCAGATAATTCGTCCAACAGGTCTTATTGATCCAGAGATAATAATTAGACCTGTGTCAGCTTCTTCTGGTGATAAATACCCTGGTCAAATTCAAGATTTTATTATTGAAGCTGAAAAAACCATTAAGAAAGGTTTTAGAGTTTTAGCTACAACTCTAACAAAAAGAATGGCAGAAGATTTATCTATTTATTTAAAAGATAAGGGAATAAAAGCAGAATACTTACATAGTGAAATAAAAACAATTGAAAGAATTCAGATATTAACATCATTTAGAAAAGGGGAGATAGATATTCTCGTTGGAGTAAATTTGCTTCGTGAAGGACTTGATCTACCAGAAGTAGCACTGATTGGAATTTTAGATGCAGACAAAGAAGGTTTCCTAAGATCAGAAACATCTCTTATCCAGACAATCGGCCGTGCTGCTCGTAACAGTGAGGGTAAGGTTATTTTATATGCAGATGTTATGACAGGATCTCTTGAGCGTGCAATAAAAGAAACAGACCGTCGTCGTAGTATACAGCTTGCTTATAATAAGAAGCATGGTATTACTCCAACAACTATTATAAAAAAGATTAAAGATATAACAGAAGAACTTGAAAATAAACATGAGAAGGCTGTAAATGCTGAGCTTAATCTAGATATAGAATTATTCAAAAAAGCATTTATAAAAGATAAGAGTAATAAGGGTAAGGGAGAAAAAGATAGTATTAAAAATCTAATGCTTTCAGACGAGGATAGAAATAAGCAGGTTTATGAAAAAATAATAAAAATGAAAGAAAAAGAGATGAATAAAGCTGTTAAAGAATTAGATTTTGAAACAGCTGCAATACTTCGTGATGAGATTGTTTTTTTGAAAAATAAGAATAGCAATTTATAGTTTTTTATTTTAATTTGATATAATAATTATATGATTAAAAATCAAAAGATAAATGATAAAAAAATATTTAATTCTGGTTTTACTTTAATCGAGCTTCTAATTGTTATTGCAATTATAGGAATACTTTCATCTGTAGTTTTGGCATCTTTAAATAGTGCCAGAGTAAAGGGTCAAATAGCATCTATTAAATCTACTCTTAAAAATACAATAGCTCAAGCAGAGTTGTTTTATGATACTCCTGGTAGTTATCTTAATATATGTAGTGATTCAAAAATAAGCAGTATGATATCTTCTGTAAGTAGTAATAATGGAACTTCTGGTTGTAGTAGTTTTGATGGAACAATGTGGGCTGTATCTACTAGATTAAATTCTGATGCAACAAAAAACTATGCAGTTAGTTCATCTGGTGTTACTACTTGGGATGCGACTGATTCAGGAGGAGGTTATGTTGATTGGCCTACTGCTGTTACTGCTTGTTCAAGTACAGGAGGTAGACTACCTACTCCTGATGAAATAAAATCACTTTATGTTGCATATGGTTCAAAGCCATCAATATTTACAGGTACTTACTATTGGTCAAATATTTCAGTTCCAAGTGATCAAACTCAAGCTTATTATGCTAATAGTACTGATGGTACTACTGTTTCTACTACTCTTAAAACAAACACTAATCGTGCACACTGTGTACATTAAAATATTTTAACCATATATAAAAAAAGAGTGGAAGACATCATCACGACGTGCTCCACCCTGCCTTTTCTTTATGGCTAAAGAAATTTTGATTTTGAAATTTAAAAAAACAAATCTATCGCGTCGGGGTAACGAGATTCGAACTCGTGACTTCCTCCTAGCAAGGAGTCGCTCTAACCAGGCTGAGCTATATCCCGTTAATTTAAATTTATATTAACTTAAATTATCTGATTTGTCAAATAGTGGGCTTCATGTTACTATTATAGTAATTGAATATTTAATCACCCCCTCTAAGGCAGATGCGGGGGTTAAGTGTGTAATAGATAATTATATTTAATTTATAAAATTTATGGTAAAGAAAAACGAAAACCCAACAGGAGCAGACAAAATAATAATCAAAGGTGCTAGAACACATAATCTAAAAAATATTAGTGTTGAAATGCCACGCAATAAGATGGTGGTTATTACTGGTATGTCAGGAAGTGGTAAGTCATCTCTTGCTTTTGATACTATCTTTGCTGAGGGGCAGAGACGCTATGTAGAGAGTTTGTCTGCTTATGCTCGTCAGTTTTTGAATCAAATGCCAAAACCTGATGTAGATGAGATTACAGGATTATCTCCAGCTATTTCAATAGATCAAAAATCTCGTTCAAATAATCCTCGCTCAACAGTTGCAACAATAACTGAAGTATATGACTATCTTCGAGTTCTTTATTCTCGTGTTGGAAGACCTCATTGTCCTTTGTGTGGTGATGAAATAAAAAAACTTTCCAATGAAGAGATAATGAATTTTATTTTAAATAAAATTAAATTACATAAAAAACCAACAGGCAAAAAACAAGTTTTAGGTGTTGAATGGGACGAGACTCCTATCTCAATTTTTTCTCCAGTTGTTCGTGGAAGAAAAGGTGAATACTATCAACTACTTTATGATTTACTAAATAAAGGTTATTCAAAAGTTCGTTTAGACGGAGAAATAAAAAATCTAAGAGAGAGAATTGATATTTCTAAAACAAAAGTACATAACATTGATGTTTTAGTTGATACTTTTGCAATACATGAATTTCGTGATAATCCAGATGATGCAAGGATGAGATTATCTGAAGCTATAGAAAGAGCTCTTGTGGAATCAGAAGGATTAGTTCTGATGTCTTTTGGTGATCCAGCAAGAGCCTCAAAAAAGACGACTAAATCAGAAGATTTAAATTATGAAGAATTTCTAATGTCTTCAAAGTTTGCTTGTCCTCGTGATGGATTTTCATTTCCAGAAGTTGAACCAAGATTATTCTCATTCAATTCACCTTATGGTGCTTGCCCTGACTGTAATGGTTTAGGTTCTAAATATTTTGGAGGAACTGAACCTTGTGATACTTGTCATGGAGATAGATTAAGACCCGAAGCCCTCAATGTATTTTTAGGTAAAAATAAAACTCGTTTAAATATTGTTAAATTAACTCATTTATCTATAGATGGGGCTGTAAACTTTTTTCTTGATTTAGAGTTAAGTGATCAAGAAAAAGAAATTTCAAATGTTGTTATAAAAGAAATTCTTGCTCGTCTACAATTTTTATTAAATGTAGGATTGGAGTATTTATCTCTCGATAGAAAAGCTAATACTTTGTCTGGTGGGGAAGCTCAGCGTATTCGACTTGCAAGTCAGCTCGGTTCTCATTTAGTTGGTGCTCTGTATGTTCTCGATGAACCAACTATTGGATTACACCAGCGTGATAATGAAAGACTTATAAAGACCCTAGAAGACTTAAGAGATTTAGGAAATACAATTATTATTGTTGAACACGATGAAGATACTATCTATGCTTCTGATTATATTATTGATATAGGTCCAAAGGCAGGAGTCCATGGTGGGGAAGTTATAGTATCTGGTTATTTAGAACCATTATTGTTGGCCAAGACAAATCCATCTAAGTCTAGAACTCTTGCTTATCTACGCAAAGAAGCACAAATTGAAATACCAGAAAAACGCCGTACTGCTGATAAGGGAGTCCTTAAAATTGTTGGTGGTAAAATTTTTAATATTGATAATCTAAATGCAGAAGTTCCTCTTGGTAAAATGGTTGTTATTACTGGTGTTTCTGGTTCAGGTAAAAGTTCATTTATGTATGAAATATTGCATAAAAATCTTCAAGCTAGATATGAGAGAAAATACCGTAGTGCCACAACTTACAACTGTTCTTCTTTTACAGGAACAGAGTATTTATCTAGAGCTATACTAATAGACCAGTCTGCTATAGGACGCACTCCACGATCAAATATATCGACCTACACAGGGGCTTTCACCCATATACGAGACTTATTTGCTTCATCAGAAGAAGCTCGTCTTCGTGGATGGAAAGCAAATAGATTTTCTTTTAATGTAAAAGGTGGACGCTGTGAAGCTTGTGAAGGTAATGGAGAAATTGCAGTTGAAATGCATTTCTTGCCAACTGTTTATGTTACTTGTGATGTTTGTAATGGAAAGAGATTTGATAAAGAAACTTTGACTGTTAAATATAATAAAAAAAATATTTATGAAATTCTGCAAATGACAGTAGAAGAAGCTTTGAAGTTTTTTGAAGATGTCCCAAATATTTATGATAGGTTAAGAACACTTATGGATGTTGGTCTTGGATATGTTTGTCTTGGTCAATCTGCAACAACTCTTTCTGGTGGTGAAGCTCAGCGTGTAAAAATATCATCAGAGTTATATCGTCCACATTTAGAAAAAACTATCTACTTGCTAGATGAGCCAACTGTTGGTTTACACTACGATGATGTCTCTAGACTTTTAGATGTTTTAAATAAACTTGTAAATAAGGGTAATAGTGTTGTCTTGATTGAACATAATATGGATATAATAAAATGTGCTGATTATCTTATTGATATTGGTCCTGAAGGGGGAACTGGTGGTGGAAAGATTGTTGCTCGTGGTACACCTGAAGATGTTGCAAATACACCAGCTTCTTATACTGGAAAATATTTGAAAAAAGTTTTAAGAAATAAATAAAATATATGAAAAGCCAAGATTTAAAAAAAATAAATTTTCCTGATAAACCTGGTGTTTATTTTTTTAAAAAAGGTAAACAGATTCTATATATAGGAAAAGCTACTTCTCTTAAAAGCAGAGTAAGAAGTTATTTTTCAAAAGATTTAATTGCCACTCGTGGGCCATTGATTTTAGATATGACAGTTCAAGCTGATAATATAGACTATGAGACAACCGATAGTGTTCTTGAGTCTCTTATTCTTGAATCACAGCTTATAAAAAAATATTTACCTAAATACAATACAAAAGAAAAAGATAATAAATCTTGGAATTATGTTTGTATTACTCGTGAGGAGATACCTCTTGTTTTATTGGTTCGTGGAAGAAGTATAAAAGATGATTCTTCTAAGATTAAGTATCAATCTATATATGGTCCATTTACCAATGGTCTTCAATTAAAAGAAGCGATGAAGATTATTCGTAAGATATTTCCTTACTTAGACTTACAGTCTTCAAAGAAAAATAATTTTGAATTTTATCATCAGCTTGGTTTAGTTCCTAATATTAATAATAAAATTGAAAAAAGAAACATCTCTTCTGATTGGCAATTAGAATATAAAAAAAATATTTTAAATTTAAAACTTTTCTTTCAAGGTAAAAAGAAAAGAATCATTTTAAATTTTAAGAAAGAAATGATGCAGTATGCAAAGAGTCATAAGTTTGAGAAAGCAAATGAAATGAAGAAAAGAATTTTTGCGCTTGAACATATAAACGATGTGGCACTTCTAAAAGAAGATAATTTAGAAACAAATTTATCTTCAAAATTATTTAGAATTGAAGCATATGATATTGCTCACTTGTCTGGTAAAAATATGGTTGGCGTTATGACTGTTATAGAAAATGGAGAGATTGAAAAAAGGGAATATAAGAAGTTTATAATTCGTACTCAAACTGGAGCAAATGATACTGGAGCTCTCGAAGAGGTATTATCTCGTAGATTTAGACATACAGAATGGGGTTTACCTAATTTGGTTGTTGTTGATGGAAGTACTGCTCAAATAAATGTAGCAAAACAAGTTTTGAATAGATATAAATTTAATATACCAATAGTATCAGTTGTTAAGGATGATAAGCATAAGGCTAAGGCTATTATTGGAGATGAGCTTATAATCAAAAAATACAAAAAGTCTATATTGCTTTCAAATAATGAATCTCATAGATTTGCTATTACCTATTATCGTCAGAAAAATTTAAAAAGTATGTTAAAATAGGACAATGATTAAAGTTGGTGTTATTCGTGGAGGAATAGACAATAGCTATAGTGATTCTATCTCAAGTGGAAGTCATCTTATCTCTTCTTTATTTGGAGATAAATTAAATTCTGATTATAGACCTGTCGATATCTTTATAGATAGAGATGGTATTTGGAATATTAGTGGAGTTCCTGTTACTTTTGATATGATAAAAGAAAAAGTAGATATTGTATTTAACTCTTTACATGGTGGTTTTGGTAGTGATGGTAAAATTCAAAAAATTTTAGAAGATAATAATATTCCTTATACTGGCAGTAATTCAAATATCTGTTCTTTTATATCAGATAGATCTGTTGTAAAGGAAGAGTTATCTAAAATAGGTATTAATACTCCAGCTCATATTTTATATGAAGCTTATTTAGAGGACTTAGATGGTCCGATTAATAGTTATATTATAAATAAATCTCGTGATGTTATATCACGAATGCCTCCACCATGGATAGTTAAACCTCTTACTACTTCATCTTCTATGGGTACTTTTGTTTGTAAAACATATAATGATTTGATACGAGCTTTTGGTTTCGGTGTAAAAGAAAAAGTTTCTATTTTAGTAGAAGAGCTTATTGATGGTAAGAGTGCTTCTATTGGTGTTATAAATAATTTTCGTAATAAAGATATATATCCATTGTTATGTAGTGGCAATTTTACTTCTGATGAAAAAAGGGAAGTAGAGAGATTAGCAGAAATAGTTCATTCTAGTTTGAATATGAGACATTATTCACAGATTAATTTTATAGTGAACCCTAAAAAGGGTGTCTATTTTATAGATGTGAATGCACTACCACTACTTCATGATAAGTCTCTTTTTTCTGAACATTTAAAAGATATTGGTTCTTCAATTCCAGATTTTATTAATCATATTATTAAGTTAGTATAAGTTTCCGATTTCATTAAATACATATGAAGATTGCAATTTTAGGTTACGGTAATTTCGGCTCTGGTTTCGGTTCTTATTTAGCTAATTTAGGTAATGAAATTATAAAAAATGAAGTTAATAATGCAGATATAGTTCTAGTGGCCGTCCCATCATTTGTTGTTATAAAAACCCTGCTTGATGTTAAGGAAAAAATAGGTAATAAAAAAATAATAATTTGTTCAAAGGGTTTTACTTGTGATGGAAATTTGATAGGAGACGAATTAAAAGAAAATGGAATAAATAATGTTTTCTTTTTATATGGACCAACATTAATAGATGGAATAAATAAAGGAGAATTATCTGGTGTTGTTTTAGCTGGAGGTGATGGAAAAGAAGAAATAAAAAAATATTTTGAATCAGATAAGCTTCGTATTGAACTCTCTGAGGATGTTATAGGTGTTCAAGTTGGATCAGCTCTAAAGAATGTAATGACTATGTTTATGGGAGTTATTATTGGTGCTGGTTATGGAGAAAATACAAAGGGTTTTATATTCACAAGATGTTTACAGGAAATCCAGAAATTCGGTATAGCTTTAGGTGCAAATAAAGATACTTTTTATAGTTTATCCTGTTTGGGTGATTTGATGTTAAATTCTCGTAATAGAAATATTGGTATTGAATTTGGAAAAGGTAAAAAGATTGATGATATAGTAAAAGAATCTGATTGTTTTTTAGAAGGTTTAGGAACTTTAAAAAATGCTCGAATCATGGCTATTAAGCATAAAATAGATACTCCTATTATAGATTTATTATATGGAATTTTGTTTGAAAATGCTTCTATTGATGAATCTATTAAGAAAATCAAATAATTAGCATTATTTTTTGTATGGTATAATGTAAATACATTATTAGTAATTCACGAGATAAATATATGAAAAAAGGATATGTAACAAATATAGAAAAAGACTCATTGGAGAATGATAATTTTAGAAAAGTTCTTTATACTTCAACTCATAGTCAATTAGTATTAATGTCTCTTTTGCCTGGTGAGGATATCGGTGCAGAAATTCATGAACTTGATCAATTTCTTCGTGTTGAAAAAGGAGAAGGTAAAGCAGTTTTAAATGATATTGAATACCCAATCGTAGATGGATCAGCAATAGTAGTTCCTGCTGGAGTTAAGCATAATATTATAAATACATCTGATATTTCAATGAAATTATATACAGTATATTCTCCAGCTGAACATAAGGATGGTGTAATTCGTAAGACAAAAGCAGAAGCTGAAGCTATGGAAAACGAAGAACATTTTGACGGAGTTACAACAGAACAATAATTTTATTTCTATATAAAAACCCCTAGTAATAGGGGTTTTTATATAGATATAAAGAAAACTCTTGCAAAAAATATAAAATACGGTAAGATATAGAAGTATTTATTTAAATTTATACACATTGGGCCTTTAGCTCATCTGGTAGAGCGCCTCATTTGCAATGAGGAGGTAAGCGGTCCGAGTCCGCTAAGGTCCACAAAATAAAGAAACCGTCCGAAAGGAACGGTTTTTTATTTTGTGGACCTTAGCGAGCAAACTGCTTTGCTCGCGTAGCGGACTCGGAAGACTTTTCTGTGTTTTTTAAAAACCAGAAAAGTACCTGTTCCTGTAAGGAACGAGAAGCGTACTCGCGGTCCGCCTATTAATTCATTGTATACAAAGGAACGAGAAGCCCTAAAGGATTGCATTTTAAACAAGTGGATTACCACTTAATAAAATGGGAACGTACTCGCGGTCCGCTAGTAACTCGTGATACACAAAGTAGAAAAAGTTAAACTCATATTCCGCTAATAACTAACATAAATTTAAGAGGTACAACCTCCGAAGTCACATGAGGTTGGACCTCTTAAATTTATTTTTTAAAACAATGAATAGATTGCTGCTATTGCGGTTATTCCCATAAGTATAGAAATAGCCCATCCTATTATTTTAGTAAATAGTGAATTCCTGAAATGACCCATTATTTTTTTACTTGAACTTATATGAACAATACAAATTATTATAATAGGTGCAACGATACCATTTGCTATGGCTGAGTATATAAGTGCTTTAATTGGATTTATTCCAATAAAGTTTATAAGAATACCAATAATGATAGATACTGCTATAACTCCATAGAAGGCTCTGGCTTCTTTTAGTTTATGATATAGTCCTTCTTTCCATCCAAAACTTTCTGATATGGCATAGGAAGTAGATCCAGCAAGTACTGGTATTGCGAGTAGTCCGGTTCCTATTATTCCTATAGCAAAGAGTAATGTTGCAAATTGTCCTGCAAATGGAGCAAGAGCAAGAGCTGCATCACTAGCTGAATCTATATTTGTAACTCCATTTACAAAGAGAGTATTTGCACATACTGCGATAATAAAAAACATTACAAGATTAGATAGAAACATTCCAGTCCAAACATCTATTCTCATATTTTTAATTTCAAATTTATTTGTTCCACGACGAGAGTGTGCTGTTGTTTTTCCTTCAGCTATTTGTTCTTCTACTTCTTGTGATGTTTGCCAAAAGAAAAGGTATGGAGAAATAGTTGTTCCCAGTATTCCAGTAATTAAAAGTATTTGTGTTTTAGAAAATGTTATTTGTGGAATAAGACCGTCTCTAAATAATAATGCCCAATCCATATGGATTATCAGTCCAGTAGCAACATAAGAAAAGAGTGATATTACTAACCATTTTAAATATTTTGCATATTTTTTATATGGAACAAATATTTCTAGTAATAATCCTGCTAATCCTATAAAAATAACTAAAGATGCAAAAGGTAAAGAAGGTGATAGTAATTGAACTGCTTTTGCCATAGCTCCTAAATCGGCTCCAATATTTAGTGTATTGGCGACAAATAGAATAATAGTACAAATATATAGAACTTTTTTTGAATATGAATGTTTGATATTAGCAGCTAGTCCTCTGCCTGTAACAAGTGATATTCTTGCACACATTTCTTGAATCATAGCCATAAGTGGTAGTGTCCAAGCAGCAAGCCATAGTAATGAAGTTCCATATTGAGCTCCTGTTTGTGAATAAGTAGCAATTCCAGAAGGGTCGTCATCTGCAGCACCAGTAATAATTCCTGGGCCTAATTTTTTTAAATAATCTTCTCCTTCTTCAAAAAGTGATTCTTTTTTTTCTTCTAAAACTTCAGATTCTTTTTGTTCTATCATATTTTTTATTATACTATTTTATTGTAATTTGATACAATATTATTAATTATGTCTTTAAATAAGCCAAACAAAATCCAGATAATTAAATATGCTCCACCACCACCAGATTTACCAACTCTTGGAAAATCTGATCCTAGTGATGTTGTTTTTATTGGTAGGACAAATTATGTAGCAGCTCTTGAAGAAAAGAAGTTTGTTTTTGGTGTAAAAAGAATAGATAGAAGAAGACATATGTATATTATTGGAAAGTCAGGAGTTGGAAAATCTAAACTCCAAGAACTAATGATTCGTCAGGATATTGCATATGGTCAGGGTCTTTGTATTATAGATCCTCACGGAGAGCTCGTAGATGATATTTTAGATTTTATACCAGAAGAAAGAATAGAAGATGTTTGTCTAATAGATCCTGGAGATATAGATTTTCCTGTTTCTTTTAATCCATTATCAGATATTGATTCTACTTTTAAACATCAGTTAACCCAAGGGTTGATTGAAGTTTTGCGTAAACAGTTTGGTTCAAATTGGACTTCAAGAGTAGAGCATGTTTTTAGATTTACAGTCCTTGCTCTTTTGGATTATCCTCAAGCTACTGTTAGTGGAATGATATCAATGCTTACAGATAGAAATTATCGTCAAAAAGTAGTTGAGTATATTAAGGATGATATGGTTAAAAGATTCTGGGCTATAGAATTCGCTGACTGGTCAGAAAAGTTTGATACTGATGCTATTATTCCTCTTGTAAACAAGCTTGGACAATTTCTTTCTGATCCTATGCTCCATAATATTTTTGGACAAAAAGAAAATAAAATTGATTTTGAAAAAATGATGAATGAACATAAAATCATTCTTATTAATTTGTCAAAGAGTAAAATAGGGGAGGATAATTCTTCTTTCCTTGGTTCAATACTGCTTACAAAGATTAAACAGGCTGGTATGTCTCGTGCAAAAAATGATTCAAAGAATAGTAATGATTTTTATTTATATATAGATGAATTTCATAATATTATTACAGATACATTTGAAAGCTTTTTATCTGAATCTCGTAAGTACGGTATAAACCTAATAATTTCTCATCAATACATTGGACAGATATCATCAAAGGTTCAACAGGCAGTATTGGGAAATATTGGTTCAATAGTTGCTTTTAGAGTTGGTGGAGATGATGCAGTTAAACTAAAACCAGAATTCGCTCCAATTTTTGATGTAAAAGATATGATAAATCTTGGTGTTGGAGAATTTTATATTAAAATGACTATTGATGGAGAAAGTTACGATCCATTTTCTGCTGAAACATTACGAGTATTACCAGCAACTCATGCTTCGTACCGTAGCCGTGTTATAGATGCTTCAAGAAAGAAATATGCTATATCAAAAGAAGAAGTAGGTAGACTTATCCAAGAAGAAGAACTATTGATTCTAAAATCTATTCAAGATAAAAAGATACTTTAAAACAAAAACCACAATTACAATGAGATGTAATTGTGGTTTTTGTTTTACTTTATTTTAGGGACTATTATGATACAATTATATTGTAATGGTCGTAATCTAAATCTAACTTATTTTATATGATATTTATATATACAACTTGTAAAAACATGGAAGTAGCTGAAAAACTTGGAGGACTTATTATTAGTAAAAAAATAGGTGCTTGTGTTGATTTTTGGCCAATGTCTTCTTGTTATAATTGGGAGGGTTCCATGAAGTGTGTATCACAAGCTATGTTGATGGTTACAACTTTTGAATCTAAGATTGAAGATGTAACACAACTTTTGTCTGATAATAATTCAGAAAGTGTTCCTCTTATTGCAGGGGTTGATGTGCGTAGAGTAAACTCTTCTTACAAAGAGTGGATGATGCAAGAGATAGAATAAAAATACAAAAACCCAGGACCGAAAGTCCTGGGCTTTTGTATTTTTAATTATATAATTCTTCTCTACGATCAGCCATCAGATCATTGATGTTATTCCAATTTTTATCATCTGATTTAGTGAGGTCTACTTCTACAACTTTTACCTCTTCCTCAGAGTTACTTGCTTTTGCAATAAGATTTCCACGGTTGTCTATGATCTCACTACCACCTTTATATTCTTGGTCACTATCTGTACCTGTGCGATTTGTAGTAATAGAGAATACTCCATTTTCAACAGATCTAGCGCGCATCATAGGGAAGCCATATTCAGAAACAAAGTTTGCAGTATTACAGAATAAACGAACTCCATCGAGTGCCATCTTACGCCAGAATTCTGGAAACATATAGTCATAACATACACCGATACCAATCTTGCTCCCTCTCCATTCAAATATAAAAGGTTTATTTGTTCCAGGAGTGAAGTTATTTTTTTCTTCCATAAACAAATGACTCTTTTGATGTCTCGCAACTAGTCCTTCTGGTCCTACTGCGACAGTAGTGTTGTAAACTTTATCACCATCGATTTCAGGCATACCAACAAGAATACAAGTATTATTTTCTTTTGCAATTTTAGTAAGTTCAGTAACTAGGTATCCATCTAGTTTTTCTGCATGTCCTAGTAATCGTTCTTTTGTTGCATCAGGATAACCTGTTAATCCCATTTCTGGTAATACAAAAATATCTCCAGAATTATTTTTAATTAGTCTTTTAATGGTTTCTAAATTTTTATCTTTATCACCAACAATAGGTGAGTATTGTATGTAACCTATTTTCATTAAAATAACATATCATAAGTTGACATAATCCACAAGCAAATTGTATAAAAATAACATTTAAAAATAATATTAGTGTTATTTTACTTGACTAAAGTCGTATTATATGATATAAAGATATAAACAAATATTCTAGTATTTGATATATATCAGACTAGAAGTTCTCTCAAAACATATAAATATATATAAAATGGAAACACAATCAGATTTGAGATCTTATGTAGATGCTCAAATAAATTTGCCTTGCAAAAAGACAATAGATGAACTACTTGGTAGTTTTTTGCCTCATAGTAAGGACAAAGCAATTCGATTAAATAATGAGATTAGTATTAATACTGAATTATTATTTAAATCAGAAAAGTTAAATCTTTCTATTATTGACCCTAGTGATTCAGCTACAATCGATAAAGTTTATGATTTATTCAGTAAGTTTTTTTTTAACGGAGAATTGGTAAGCAAAAGCGGTATCATTCGTAATATGCATGGTTTATCTAAGCATTTTACAAAGAGACCTCAGTATCGATTGTTCGCTGTAAAAAACTCTGTAAATGATGGTAGTGTTATCGGAGCGCGTATTATGGAACAACTTCCTCGCTTAGATAAAAATCTTTCAGATACAGGTAAGAATATTTTATATGCTATTTATATTGCGGTGGATAAAAAGTATCAAGGTTGTACTGGAATTGCCAAACAACTTTATATTTCCTCCCTTATAGATGCTGTTATTGAAGCAGAAAAAACAGGTAGAATATTAGATGCAATCGTTGCAGAATGTTCTGACGCTACTGAAAACTTACAAAATTCTGTAGGTTTGAAGAGAGTTTATTTTAAGGACGGTATTTATTTAACTGAACTTAACTTTAGACAGCCTCATCTTTCTTTCAATACTATTACTGGTAATCCTACGGAACCAGTAGGTAAAGAAAGCAAAGAACATTTTATGATGGGACTTTTTAGTAAAAGATCTATTAACAAAAAAGACCTTGAGGATGGAGTACGCTCTCTCGTCAGACAGTATCGTAGTAATAAAATCGGAATAGATTTTAAAAGCGAAGATGCTTTTACTGAATATCAAAAATATTTTGATGGGATAGAGAGTAGTATTATTGAACAAATACACCAGAGTGGTAAACTAGTTACTCTTTCTAGAAAAGAGAGAACAATTTATCAATTGAAATATGGTGATAATTCAGTGATAACTCACAAACCAGAAAATGGACTTGATTGATGTAACTAATTATTTTAAGAGGCACATTTCAAATGTGCCTCTTTTTATTTGTTATGATTTTAATTTGTTGTTATACTATATGTAATATATGGAGAATGAAATTCAAAACAATCGTAATATAACTTATTTTGGTAAGACTAATTTTCGTAGTAGTGATAATATTTTTGGCATAAAAAGAAAAGACCGTCGCCAGCATATGTATATACTAGGAAAGTCAGGTACAGGTAAATCTGTATTACTTTCTAATCTTATTGTTCAGAATATCCAAAACGGAGAAGGTGTTTGTGTTGTTGATCCACACGGAGAACTTGTAGAAGAAATATTAGGTCTTATTCCGGAAAATAGAATTAAGGATGTTATATATTTCAACCCAGCAGATACTGATTTTCATATTGGTTTCAATGTCTTGCAAATAGATGATCCAAAATATAAACACTTAGTGGCTTCTGGTTTGATGGGAATCTTTACAAAGATTTGGGCCAATGCCTGGAGTTCTCGTATGGAATACATTCTAAGTAATGCAATTTTGGCACTTCTAGATACTCCTGGAACAACTCTTTTAGGTATTCCTCGTCTTCTTGTTGATAAGGATTATCGTCAAATGATAATCAACAATTTAAAAGATCCTGTGGTTAAATCTTTCTGGGTTCATGAATATGAACAATGGCGTGATCAGTTCAGAAATGAAGCTATTGCTCCTATTCAAAATAAGGTTGGTCAATTTCTCTCAACTTCTATTATTAGAAATGTTTTGGGGCAACAGAGATCAACTATAAATATTTTCGATATAATGAACGAAGGGAAAATTTTCCTTGTGAATGTTTCAAAGGGACGCATCGGTGAAGATAACTCTGCACTTCTCGGAGGTATGATTATTACAAAGATTCAGCTTGCTGCTATGGAGCGTGTTCGTATTCCAGAAGATGAGAGAAAAGACTTCTATCTATATGTCGATGAATTCCAAAACTTTGCTACAGATTCATTTGCTAATATTTTGTCTGAGGCTCGTAAATACAGATTGAATCTTATTGTAGCTCACCAATACATAGCACAGCTAGAAAACAAAGATGGATCAAAAGTTCGTGATGCTGTTTTTGGTAACGTTGGAACAATGATAATATTTCGTGTTGGTGCAGACGATGCAGATTTCCTAGAAAAAGAAATGGAACCAGAGTTTACAGCTCAGGATTTAGTAAGTCTACCGAACTACCATATTTATTTAAAGTTGATGATTGACGGTATTACTAGTCGTCCTTTTTCAGCAAGTACTCTTCCTCCAATTAAAATAGATAGATCTCTTGGTGTTAAGGATAAGATTATTGAATCTTCTCGTCATTTATTTACACGCCCTCGTGAAGAAGTTGAGAGAGAGATAAATAATTGGAGTGAAATGCTTCAAACAAGTGATGGTGAATCAAAATTCAAAGCAGATTGTTCAAATTGTAAAAAATCTACAATGGTTCCTTTTGAACCTAAAGAAGGAAGACCTATTTATTGTAAGGATTGTATGTTTAAAATTAAAAGTGGAGAAATAAAAGCAGAAAGAGGATTTGTATCTCAAAGATCTTCTGCTCAAGAAGAAAAAAATTCAACTCAACCACTCGCTGACCTAGGTATAGAATTTAAGAATGATAATTCAAGGCAATCATCTCCAGTAAATACCAATAATTCTCAAGGTAATTTTAAGAAATCAATTTTTTCTAATAATAAAAATAAAGATTTTAATAAACCAAAAATACAAGACAATAAGAATAATCCAAATCCTGCCAGACACACTGGTCCATCACCTTTACTTAAGGGTCTTTTGGAAAAAATTGGAGCAGATAAAAAAGATGAAAGTCTTAGTAAAGAGGGAATAGAAGAAGTTAAAACAACAGCTCCAAAAGCTATGTCCTTATCTTCTCTTAAGTCTACGGATTCTTCTATTAGTAAGCAATCTTCATTATTGAAGACAAAAGAAGCTTCTGAAGAAAAGAAATCATCTCTAAAAGATTTACTTTCAAAAGCTATGGATTTAGAAGTTAAAAAAGATGTAAGTGATGAAATCAAAGATAATATAATTTCTGAAGTTAAAAAAGTTGATGAGCCTATTCATATAGAACAACCAGGGATTAAGGCAGAAATAAAAGAAACTGAACAGCCAAAAATAATAGAGGAAGTTAAAAAAATACAAGAAGAAGTAAAACAAGAAAACAATACTAAAGATGAAGAAAAATCATCTCAAAAAAAAGATTGGCAAAAAAGAAATAATTTAAAAGAGGTTCCTGAAGAGGTACTTCGTAAAGTATTAGAATAAATCTAATCTATGTCTACAAATACACTCAAAAAGTATTTTGTTTTTATTGTAATATTTTTAGGGAGCTTTAGAGTTGCATCTGCAAATCTAGAAATAACGGAGGTTATGTATGATCCACAGGGTGCGAATACTTCTCATCAGTGGGTTGAAGTTTATAATAATGGTTCAGAGTCTATTGATTTATCTAGTTGGTTTTTAGCTGACTATGATACTTCTTGGCATTTTAGATCTATATCATCAGATAGTACTACTATTCTTGGTTCAAATTCATTTGCAATAATAGCAAAAACATCTAATCTTACAGATTTTAAGTCTAAAAACCCTAGTTTAAATGGACAATTATTTAAAGCTAATATTACATTAGGAGCTGAGAGTGGAAAGATAGGATTAAGTTCTGATAAGAAAAATATAATAGGTGGCATCTCTTATTCTTCACCGATGGACAATGGTAATTCTTTACAGAAGATTGACGGTATTTGGAAAGAGGCAGTTCCTACTCCTGGAATAAGTAATACAGATTCTGGTGTTAATTCAACAGAAAATACTTCAGGTAGTACAAATGATACAACTACAAGTAATACTTCAATATCTTCATCTTCAAATACCTCTAAAACATCTATTGCTCAAACAGGAGAAGTTAAAATTACTACAAAAATTATTTCTCCGAGTATTGTATCTGCAGAAATTCCTTTTTATGTTTCGTCTTTGACTACTACTAGTAAAAAAGAAACATTGATATCTGGAAGATATGTTTGGAATTTTGGTGATGGTACAAGTTTAGAAACAAAATCACAACAAGAGATTGAGCATACTTATAATTATCCAGGAGAATATGTTTTAAATCTTTCTTATTTCAATAATTATTTTGAAAAAATACCAGTTTTTACTAATCGTATTACAATTAAGGTTATATTAGCTGATATTGTCATAAGTTCAGTTGGAAATGGAACAGATTCATTTATTGAATTTGAAAATAAATCAAAATACGAAATAGATATTTCTGGTTTTACTATTAAGGGTAATTCTCGTGATTTTATAATACCATCTGGAACTATAATTTTACCAAATCATAAATTAAAATTTTCTTCTAGAATTACTAATTTTACAGACAATGATATTTCTTCAGTTATGGTTGTAAATAAAGCAGGTGATGTTGTTACTACATATCCACAAAAAGAATTACCATTTATAAAAAATACTTCTAATTATAATATCTCTGATAATGTTTTAAATAAAAAATCTAATATTTCAAAAAATCCTAGAGCTATTAATTTGAATGATTTAGCTGCACAAGCGGGGGATATAGATAATCCTATAAACTATAAATCAGCATATACTTGGTTTGGACTTTTAGGAATAATCGCAATAGGTGTAGCCTTTGTTTTAATAACTCGTAAAAAGGTTGAATCAACACCTGACTATCTAGAAAAAGAAATAAGAGCAGAAGATATGACAATTATAGAGTAATAAATATTGACATTCTAATATAATAATGTTATTTTGTAAAAAAGTTATTATATTTATTCAAAAATAAAATCAGTTCAGATGGCAAAAGAATTAAATATTGATTTGTATGATCTATCGAGAATCACTGGGAAAATGAGTGGTATTCTAAATTGTTCAAAATTTTGCACTTACGATGTTAGTGAAAAAATTAAAGAGAATATTCCAGAAATAGAATGTATTAAAGAACAGTTTGGGGAACATGAAAATGATAGTGATAATTACTCTTCAATGAAAAATGCATTAGATAAAATCGATGCATTATGCAATTGGTTATTACCTTATAGTAACAAAGACATACAAGTTCGATTTATTTATCAAGAACTACATGCTTTGCTTTTTATTGCAGAGCAAAAATATTCTTTACTTACGAATAAATAAAGTGTGATTAACCTATATAGCTGTGGCAATTTATTGTTACAGCTATTATTTTTTTATTACTTAAAAATGTTATACTAAATATATGAAAAATTTACCTCAAAAACCTAAAGATACATCTTGGAATGAAGTATCCGGATGGTATGATGAATTACTTAAAAATGATGACAGCTATCAGGCAAAGGTTATTTTACCTAATCTATTAAGAGTTCTTGATTTAAAAAAAGATGAGAAGGTATTTGATCTTGCTTGTGGACAAGGTTATTTTGCAAATGTTTTTGCTCATAATGGTGCCATTGTTACTGCTTCTGATTTATCTAAAAATTTAATAGAAACTGCAAAGAAAAATTCAAAAGAAAAAATATCTTTTTATAATTCTGCTGCCAATAGATCTCCATTTTTAAAAGATGCTTCTATTGATACTATTGTTATAGTTCTCGCAATTCAAAATATTGAAAATGTTAATGAAGTTTTTGCAGAATGTAATAGAGTTTTAAAAAATAATGGAAGGATGATACTAGTTCTAAATCATCCGTCCTTCCGAGTTCCACAAGGAAGTGATTGGTATTTTGCGGATGGAGTACAGTCTCGTATAGTTTCTAGGTATCTTTCTGAATCTAAGATATTTATAGATATGACCCCTGGTGAAAGTAATCCAAAAAAGAAAATCAAAACAGTTTCTTTTCATAGATCACTTCAGTATTATGTAAAACTATTCTCTAAAAATAAGTTTGTTATTTCTCGTTTAGAAGAATGGATTTCTCATAAACAAAGTGGAACAGGTCCTAGGCAGAGTGCTGAAGATAGCGCTCGCAAGGAAATCCCTATGTTTATGTGTATCGAAGTTAAAAAAAATTAAGATAACATTTTTCTGGTTGTCGGGTACCCGCAATTTAAAAATCCTTATTATATAAGGGTTTTTATTTTTGGAAATGTTTATTTTGCGGGTATCCGACAACCGATATTTATGTTATAATAGCCTTATAAATTTACTTTTCAGGTGATTTATTTTTTTTATTATTATTAATAAACACATCTTATGATTAAAAAAACAAAAATCGTAGCTACTATAGGTCCAGCTACATCTTCCGAGGAAATGTTATCAAAGCTTTTAAAAGCAGGCTTAAATATTGTTCGTTTAAATTTCTCCCATGGAGATTTTAAGGAGCATCAAGAAAAAGTTGATAATTTCAGAGTCGCAATGAAAAAAACTGGTATCACTGGTGCTATCATGCAAGATCTTTCTGGTCCAAAAATTAGATTAGGAGAATTTTACCAAGAAAAAGTTGAACTTAAAAAGGGAGATACTATCACTATAACTACAGAAAAAATAGTAGGGGATGAAACAAAGGTTTCTATCAACTACCCACTTTTTGCAAAAGAAGTAAAACCTGGAGATAGTATCATGGTTGATGATGGAAAGAAAAGATTTGAAGTTATAAGTGTAAAAGGAAATGAAGTTCTATGTAAAATAATGGTAGGTGGTACTACAAAGGGACGCCGTGGTGTTAACTTGCCTGATTCTGAGATCTCTGTAAGTTGTCTAACTGAAAAAGATATTAAAGACATTGAATTTGGTTTAAAGAATAAAGTTGATTTCTTTGCTTTTTCATTTATTAGAAATCCTAGTGATGTTACAGAACTTCGTAATATTTTAAATAAAAGAAAATCAAAAGCTAAAATAATCGCAAAAATAGAAACACCTCAAGCTGTTAAAAATATTGATGCAATTCTTGAATTGTGTGATGGTCTTATGGTTGCTCGTGGAGATTTGGCTATTGAAGTACCAGCAGAAAAAGTTCCATTAATTCAGAAGATGATAATAAAGAAATGTAACGATGCAGGTAAGGTTGTAATTACTGCAACTCAAATGCTTGAATCAATGATAAAAAGTCCAGTTCCAACTCGTGCTGAAGTTTCCGATGTCGCAAATGCTATTCTAGATGGAACAGACGCTATTATGCTTTCAGAAGAAACAACTCTTGGGGAATTCCCATTAGAGGCAGTTGGTATAATGTCAAAAGTAGCTTTTGAAATTGAACACAACTACCCAGAAAGAAAGTTAGGTTATAGTAAAAAGGGTGATGAAACAAGAGAAATCACCGACTCAGTAACTGAATCAGTAGTTAAGACAGCTCATGATGTAGATGCAAAGGCAATCATAGCCCTAACAGAGACAGGTTATACTGCTCGTATGGTTTCTCGTT
>Ga0302296_1000219_pt1 | contig 50696 bp, 63 predicted proteins | sample III_Fen_N3_1_FD_194546 | JGI IMG/M metagenome (GOLD analysis project Ga0302296, IMG submission 194546) | Peat permafrost microbial communities from Stordalen Mire near Abisko, Sweden - III_Fen_N3_1 | ecosystem: Environmental > Terrestrial > Soil > Wetlands > Permafrost | place: Sweden: Abisko... | reverse complement strand
TAAAACTCCTAATAAAAATATAAGAATTTGAATCGCAAATATTCTTTCCTGATTACCAGTTTTTTCCGAGTTTTTCATAAGAATTCCAACACCACCAGTAGAGATAACTAATACCTCAACTGATACAAACATCATCCAAGTAATTGCTAAATTTTGTTTTAATATTTCAATCACAAAATCCATTCTTCCTTTAATAACAACTATCCATAACATTTCCCATCGGGAACATCCCATTGTTCTTGCAAGATCATACTCCTCTGGAGGAATATCACCAATCATAGACATAATAGAAGTTATAAAATAAACAGTCATAAACAAGGAAAGAATTGTTACTTGCAATGGTCTACCAGTAAGCTGAAGTTCAGTAAGGTAATAAGTGATCCCAATCATAGGAACATATCTTAACTTACTGATACTTTGAGCCAGAGGCTTCATTATTGGTAATGGGGACAAATACGCCACTGTAAGTGATACCAACAATGCGTAAAGCGTAGATAAACCACACAATCCCAAACTTGCACCAAATTGTCTTACAAGTCCTTCAGAAAATAAATTCTTAGTTGCTCCTAAAACCATTAAAGGAGATGGTATAATTTTAACATCTGAATAAACAGATACTTTAATCCAACCTGCAATTAATATAATTAGCCACAAGACATACCATAATGAAGTCTGACTATCAGTTAATTTCTCAAAAGGACGAAATGATCGAACTAATGCGGAATCACTTTTTACCATATAAGACAATCTATTTCAATAGACTGATTTCAACCCTACGATTGGCCGATCTTTCTGTTTCATTGGAATTTGTATTCCCAGAAATAGGAGAAGTATCTCCCATGCCATCGACAGTATCGAATCTATTTTTAGAAGCACCTAATGAAATTAAGGCTCTTAAAACCGACTGTGCTCTCCGTTTAGATAGATCCAAATTAGATTGAGGATTTCCAATGTTATCAGTATGTCCAATTACAGAGACTTTCATATCTTCCGAAAAAGATAATGCTCCATAAATAGATTTGATAACTTGTAAACCATCAGGTTCAATAACATCTGATCCAGTTTTAAACGTAATATGATAATTAGCTTTTGCAACAACTTGTCCTGTGTTTGAGGAATAGTTTGCTTGGTAAGCAGAACCAGTATTTAGAGTTGATTTAATAGATTGCAATGATGTAAAATTCACAGCTTCACTATATGGAATTGTTCTTTCAACATTTTCCTTGTAACCCATTGGATTTAAATCATCTAAATAACTTGCAACTTTAGTATAAATTAATTCATACCTCGACGGCCCATTTAATCCAAAATATTGCTCATTATCTGCATAATTAAATGCTCTTGTACCTCCTACATTGCGTGGAAGATCACCAGTACTACCAGTTACATCAGTCCAGACATATCCTTTAAATGCTTTATACCAATAATTGGCATCCTGAAATTTAAATGTTTTTGCATTACATGCACATCCATATTTTAACCAATCATCATAAAGTTTAATTTGATTACCAGCTGTACACATTGCTTTCAACATATTTTGATATAATGTTGAATTTTGTTGTGACCATTCAGTAATCGTGACTAATACACAAGCCATTTGGTTATTATACTCTTTTGTAGAAATAATATCAACATATCCTGGTAATTCATCATAAACCATTTTGTCACCAGGAAACCAAGTTGTGGTACAATCAATTTTCTTATTAACTACAGTATTAGTTCTTTTACCATTTTGCATTAATTTTAAAGGAACTGTCCACCCAGTTTTTTGTGATTTAATAAGCATTTGTGCTGCTTTAATATAATCACTTTCTTCTGCTTGAACAAAGTTACATGCATTAGGATCATAAGTTGTTGGATCAGGATTTACTGGAATTCCAAGTTGGCCACAATAGTTGACTGCAATAACCCAATCTCCATCACCAATAACAGCTGACATTACAGCTCCTTTTAATAATTGAGGATTTAATTTCATTGCAGCAGAACCAATTACTTTATCTTCACCACATGATAAACCAGATGCACAATTTACTTGCACATGATATTTACCTTTACCATAGATTTTATCAATCATTGGTTGTGTTGTAGAAACAAAGTATGCCCCACCATCACCCATAAACCATGCACCAGAATAACCAGTCGTTGGAAAATTCTGTCCTGCATTAAATTCTTTTAAACCTAATAATATTCCATCTCTAATCTTATCAAAATTATCCTGTCGAACTAATTCCAGATTAACACCAGCACCTTCCATTAATGATCCTTTTGTAGTTAAAGGTCCACCATTAGAAGCATTCCAGGCAGTTGCACCATTCCACATATATCCAAGAAATCTAACCTTAGGAGTAGGATTTGCTGTAAGTTTTTCAGATGGGAAGGGAATTTTCGCAGAAGTCATTGTATTATTTACAAGATCCTTATCCACAGAAATTGAGGACACTGATTTTGAAAGATAAGTCTTGACTTCTGGGCTAAAAACTGCAAATAATCCAGAGATAATTAAAATCCCTATGATTATAATAAACATTTTACCTTTTTTGCTCAACTTTTTAGGAGCAGAATTTGTTGTAGTTTCCATAAATCTTTTTGAAAAAGTTATCTAAAATATTTAATTTTTAAAGAATACTGAATCCTGCATCTACTTTTTCAGCAGTTGTCAGGTCATGTTCTGTGTCTACAATCTCAGAAACATTCAGTTTCTTAATTTGTCCTTGTTCCATTTGCTGGATAAATAAATCAAGTTCTGCTTTGTTTGCAGATGTAGATCCACCATTTAAGGCTTTGTTTTGATTTAACAATTGTATATTATTACGAATTGATGCAACATTATTACTAATCGTAGCTTTTGCACTATTCATAGCAGTAACGAAAACATAACTATCATTCATATTGAATGCGGCAGCTAATCCTTCAGTTGCATTTCTCATACGACTGGTTGCAGATAACTGACGTTCCAACATGTTGATACTGGTTTTAGTAGCACTCATTTGAATTCTTAATGCACTACGATTATCCTTAAGGATTTCAATAACCTTACCAAACTGATTAGAATATTGTGCAAACATTGCTGCAGTATCTTTCTTACCAATTGCTTCTGTCTTTGCTAAATATGCTGTATTTGTAGTTTCTTTAGCATCACGAATAGTTTGATTAGCTTTTTCAGTTAATCCCTTTTGCTGTAAATCAGGTACACTTTCAGATAATTTCTTCGCATCCTTCGCAAGATTCAAAGCTATTTGTAATTGCTTTTCAGCACTTAAATCTAGGTCCTGCGCATCACGAGTAAATCCTTCCCTAGTCCCACTAACTTCATTGATCTTTTTATCAACTTCTTTTAATACAGTGTCTTGCTCCTGCATTAACATCTCCAAACTTTCAATAGGATTATCCTCAATTTGTTTCTTTCTCCATTTAAAAATCTGAATATCTCCAGCTTTATGAAGAAGATTGATTATCCCAGGTCCTAACACAGCCATGAGAACTAATCCACCAGCAACAAGACCAAGTATAGCCAATTTAACACTAAAATCAATCAATCCACTGACTGTTTCAGTAATTGTTTTTAGGTTAGCAATAAAAAGAGCAGCAATGGCAACAAAAGAACCATATACTATTATTTTAGATATAGTTTTCTTTGCTTCAGGTGTTTGGGTAGATGCAGGTAATGAATCACCAATAAATTGCATTATGGGTAAATTCTGCATTTCTGCTGGTACTTCCAATTTTTGAATCGTTTTTGTTTCGTACATTTAAATATTAGTTTGAATTAATTGGATAAAATTATTAATATCAGCAGTTACAATACCTAATGCAGTATTACCTGTAGAGATTGTAAGATCAGCTTCCTGCATTTGAGGAGAGTATTTATTATCAATCTGTAATAAAGAAGCTTTTGCATCAGATAGGTCAATAGTTAATTTAGCTATCTGTGCTTCCAAGTTTTGTGCTTGGTTAACCAGGTTAGATTTCTCTTGCTCCAATTGTTTCTGTAAATTCTGCTTAATTGTAATTTTAGCAGTTGTTTCTTTATTAATTACAGCTGTTAATTCATTAACATATGCATTACCAGTAGATATTAATATCTCTTTCGTGATAGTATTCCCTGTCATCATCTGCATCATTTTAAATGCAGTTTTGATATTGTTAGGAGTAGCACCACCATCAGTTCCTAATACAGCATTCCAAAACTCCAAAAAGTCAATGCCAGGTTTGTTAATAGAATCCAAATATTTATGGATCTTTTGAACCATATTTTGAATATCTTCACTTGATGGCACGGAACTAGAAGGAGTAGAAGCAAAAATCTGCACAGGACGTCCAGGTACTTGTTGTACAAATACTTGAGTATTCATTACAGGAGCACCTTGTTGAATAGGTTGTTGAGGAACAGTACCAGAGATAGGTTTTTCATCCTCTGGATTTTCAAGCATCCATTTAGGTATTAAACTCATAAATAATTATTTAAGAATTTTATAATCACCGTCTACTAGATCTGGATGAACTAGAAGATCGAGATGAACTACCTGAACTACTGGAACGTGAACTTCGATTGTATGAAGAAGAACTACCTGAGGACTGACGACGATTTGTTGTCGGAGTAAAATTACTTTTACTTTTGGTATAAGAATTAGATCTTGCATTTCTTGAAGAGTTTAGATTTCGTCTTTCAATTTGTTGAGCTCGATGTGATTGAAGTTGAGAAGTTCTTGCTCTATAATTAGTCAAACTTCGATTATGTATAATTGTGTGATTCACAGTTACACGATGGCCTCCATAAGAATTGTTATAATAACCATAATGACTCCGATAGATGTAGTTATAATGGTAATAAGGTCTACCATAATAATCCAATGACATTATAGGGAAAATCATAAAAGGAGAATAACCTCCTTGTTGATACCCTATTCCATCATCAATGTAGTAATTTGGTTGTTGGTCATAATCTGCCATTGTTCTATAATGCCTACGTGAAGTAGAACAATAAAATAGAACAAAAACAAAAAATAAAAGACCAACACCTCCGATTATATATCCAAGATATCTTCTCATTTTTGCACAGATATAAATAATGAATAATCTTTAGGATGCCACATAATGGAATCTTTGTCAGTTGGCTCACCATTCTTATCAACTAAAGCTAAAGTATCTTTAACCAAGCTCAAAGATGAAATAGTATCAATACTAGTAATAGTTTTTACAACTACACCTTGTTCATTGTGTACAATTTTTTCAATTGATAACACATCAACACCATTTACATGGTTAAGTTTAATCTGTACATAGACAGATGCCTCAGGTTCCATTTGCATGGGAGCCTTAGAAGTACTTGTATCTTCACAAGACACAAATAATAACATTGCAAACACTAAAAACAATAAATGTTTCATTTAACTAAATTTTTATATTAACACTAAAAACTATTCTTCGCCGAGTCTATAACGAGTTTTTGAATCTCTTTCATCCATATTTTCAGGATTTTTCTTCAAGTAAATGTATACACAATATGCACTAACTAACAATAAAATAAATGTTCCCATTTTTAATCTAATTATTTGTTTTTTATAGAATAATGTCCACATTTAGGACATAAAATATTTGAATCATAATATATTGCCCCACAATTAGTGCAAATCTTCCACATCTACCAATGTTGTTGTGAACCTGGTTGTTGTCTACCTTGTCCTGATTCTGGACTTTTAGGAAAAGCATTGTAATGGCTAATTCCTCTGTTTAATCTATTTGCTGCCCTACGTTGAGGTCTAGATAAAGCTAATGAAATTCCGTTCTTATCTTTCTTTCCAGCTCTTTCTGCTTTTCTGTCTTGTCTTTTACTCATTTTTAAGTTCTAAAATAAATTGTAATTTCTGGGAGAATCTCCCAAACTATAGAATCTGTAACAGGTTGCCAATCTTTTGTAAAGAAACCAACAACAGTAATACTTTTTCCTGAGGAAATTACAGTGCCACTAGTTTCATTAGAAAATAGTACAACCATACCCTCATCATTTGATTTTCCTAATGCAGGAAATCTTGGTTTTGTTGCAGGAATAATAATTGTTTCCATAATATATAAATAATTAATAATTTCATTTTAAAAATCAAGATGGAAGATTTGCAAATCTTTTATCCATCTTGATTAACACAATTTTTTAACTGCCTAAGTCCTTCCATAAAAATTGTTAAAACATATTTCATTTTTAACGCTCCAAAAATAAACAAAAACGGTTGTTTACACTGCCTGATATAGGCTAGAGGGATCAACTTCCTATTCCACAGGCTATGGAATTTTTTAAATATTATCGACCATTGATCTTACTCAATGGTCTTTAGTTACAATCAGTACTCCTACTGATACATCTGTCTGTGTAACGTCAGACAAACCATGTTTCTAAAACAAAACATAATAAAAAGTTGCAATATTTATTACGACAAATTGCTGTCGGACAATTGAGATCTGCCAACTTTTCCCCAAGTTAGGGAAAGTAGCGAGGTTGAGAATTGAACTCAAAAACATAACCTTATGAGGGTCAGTGGGCACCCGCCTCCTCGCGATCTTATAATACTAATAATCCATTATCATATTCTCAATGATGGTTAGGACATAACCCCACCAAATTATTAATATCATTTATCTCTTCCACTGTTGCAAAATCACCAAAATCAGCAACAGCTTTGATATGGGCAACTTCAATATGTTTATCATAACCACAGATAAAACATTTCTGTTCTTTATGTTTAAAATAAGTTCTATTAGCATCTTTAGTAATACCACTTCTAGCACTCTGTCAATTACTTCTAGAATCGAACAATTCTTTCTTACCTCTAGTTTTTAAAGGTGTAGTATTAGTTGTTCTAGTATTTAAAACTAATCCTAATAACTCACATCTTGTTTTAATCTTTTCTTTTAAATTTGAAGAAATGTTATTTTTATACCCAAATTTAGGTTCCATCTCTCTTCAAGTTGCAGAACTGTTTATAACCTCTGCAAATTGTTCATCGCTTAACTCATCAATAATACTCTTCATTCTTTTTGTTTTTAATCTATTAAGCTACCTACTGCTCTACCTTGCATATAATACTAAGATATAGGTTTCTTTAACTCATCTGACGTCAGATCAATAAACATATAAATAATTAAAAAAGGAGAATAATGATTGCATAAATATTAAGATTAACCCCATAGAGATATTCTCCAATCATTCCAATCATTACACCTGATAAATATCTTATAATATTTCTCATTTTATGATTCAATGGTTATAAAAGGCTCTTTTGAAATACTTTTAATTTCATAAATAAAATCAAAAAGTTCTTCATTTGATTCAAATGTAAAATTCTCATTTTTTTTATTATCATTAAGTGATATATAAACTGAAGGTTTACATGTTACAGTTTTATCTACATCATTAATCTTATAAAAAGGTAAAGTTCTTAAATAGGATTCCTTATAATAATTATTATCTTCAGGACCATATTCACTCCATCTGTCTGGTTTTCCTTCTGTGTAACCAATAAAAATTGGTTTAAAGAAATAAGTATATTTTAACCAATTATACTTAAATTTAGGAATCCCTAATTCTGCTGAATAAAATTTAAGATCAGAAAGCCTTTCAATATGCGCACAAATCTTATATATTGATGAGGTCAATAACAGTGTAATTTTTTCTTTCATTGTTTATTTTTTATTAATACATCCTTCTTGCTCTACTTCTTGATTATTTCGTAAATATCTGTTATGAAATCCCTTTATTCTAACTAAAGCACAATGACAACACTTTGCTTCATTTAAATTTCCAGTTGGAATCCAACTATGTTTTGTTCTTGCATTAGCAATTTTTTGTTTTTCAGTTATAACCATATTAAACATGTTTTGAAAAAGAAACCCGACAGACGGGGAGTCTGCCGAGTTTCAACCTAAACCTAACCTTAAACAATGGGAACCACCCCATTTTTTCTTTACTTACTTGGATTTGGAGAACAAGCATCAGGTGTTTTACCTGTTACTTCTTGAGGATTGAGCCCATCTTTAACAAAGAATATACAATCTTCATCAAAATATAGTGGATCAATTGGTTTTCCATCTTTTAATTCTGTTGGTTATATACAATACCTATTACAACCAGTAAGAAATTCTACTCTAGAAGTTACCATTCCTTCAAATCCAGTAATTTTGTCTTTTGCAATGATACCTAATTTGTGTTTAAACATTTTGTTGAGTTTTAAATATTTATATTGAGTTTAAGAATATACAATTGTGGTTGTAACCTTACCAAGGTAGCTCATTTATAAGAAGTGTCTTACAACTTTTATAAATCATTACTGCAAAGTTTGAATTTTCACTTTATTATTCCAACATTGTGCCTAGTTGGTAAAGGATTTGCTTAACTGTGGAAATCTACACGGCAATCTTTATTTTGCTCCCTGTTCCTTTAATATGATTGCATAGAATTAAAGGATGTTCGGACAGACGAAAAAAGAGAACTTATTAAAAACTTTTTTTCGCCGGATGTTTGCTTTACAGCAACACATGTCTTTGTTTCCCGCCAGGAGAGAATGTAATTCTCTCCCTTTGGAAACTAAACAAAGATTTAGCATATAATACCAAATCAATATGAATTCAGCAAGGTTGTACCTTGTAACCATCAGTAACTATCCAAGCAATGGAACTGAATTTATGTGAAATAAGGATCTAAATCGAATAGAATGCGAAAACTATTTGAGCCGGTTAAATCCTTAAGTATAAGAACGAGAAGGTTCCTCTGTATACCTACAACTATAAGTTTTTGGTGAGCCATTGATTAATCTCCTTGTACTGTACTGTATCAACATAAAGACCAAAGTCTCTTCCAAATTGTTTGATTAATATAATACACTCCTTTCTAGTCCAAGAGTTTTTAATACTTTTAATAGTAATAGTATTATCTTTTGAATTTACTTTTAAATCATAAACCCTATCCTTTTCAGTAGCAAATTCATCTGGAAATGGTTGGTGTTTAAACCTTTTATTATTCCAAAATAAATCATATTCAACATCAACTTCTTTAATTTCTTCACCTTTATTACATTTTTCAATGTACTTATTAATAAAACCTTCAGAGGGCTGAGATAAGTCTAGTGATGTTTTTGTTGAGGCAATGACTTTATAATAATTCTCTTTATCCCACAGGTTTTCAAACCAAGAATGAGGAAGATTGTTCTCTCTAATTTCACTATCTTTAGGAAGGTCAAATTCAGGAGGATTAAGATATACCCAATAATCCCCAGGATATATATCTTCTATTAATAAGAAATAAAGATGATAAAATGAATACTTACTTTGATCATTTGTATTAGCTCTACCTGAATTAACTAAATGAATATTATTTAAATAAGTTTCATTATTACTATACTCAAGTAATCTTTTAGTTCCTTTACCAAATACATCTCTGGTTTGGATAAATATTGTGCTTTTTTCTTCAGTAGGAAGCATAAGTACTCTAGCTCTTTTAAACGCCATGGGCTTTGTTTTTAAGAATTAATAATTGTAATCAAAGCAGGAGTCGAACCTGCGCAAATTTAAAGATATAATCTCCTACTCCTCATGTCTGAAGTATGTTCACCGGTTTTCCCCATTCTACATTCTTTTAGGTACACACCAGCACGTTTGGCCACTCCGTCATTTGATTATTGAACTAAGGACAGGATTCGAACCTGTGAAAGTGTTAGCGTTATTCGTTGTCTTGGCTTGTTTCCTCACCACTTCACCTTTATTACGTGGGAACCTTAGTATTTTTTATTAGTACCCTCTTTCTTAATCTCATACCACAACATTAGTAGTACCAAAATAAGAGTAGGGTCGTGACAATCAATGCTTTATTTATGCTCGGACTTATTTAAGCTATCCCATTAAAGAAGCAGGGAATTTTAGATCATCTTTGCTGAGTACATATCGCGTTGTACAGAAGTTAGTGGATTCTGTCTCTCATTCTATTCTCTTTCTCAAGGAAAACAACACGTATAGGATTACTCCATTTTAGTATTATAAGAGTCATAGGGCGGCCCCTCGTCAGTATAACCTATAAATATCCTGTTAAATCAGGATTATCATCTTTATATTCATACACTACACCTATGCCCATCGAGTAGTATTGCGGGTATCAAGTATGAATAACAGTTCAATGTTTAGCTGTTTTATTTTTAATACAAATCTTCAGAATGTAATCTATCACCTCGAACATCAGCTTTATCACGGACCTGATCGTTTTCTAAAGCAATTGTTAATGCTTCTTCTCTTCCAACAAATCTATTCTCACTTGTAACAAATCCTTGAATGTTCTCTGTCTTACTAATTTGCTGGCGATTTAGTGTCCAAGATAATTCTCCATTCATGGCATCAACACAATGCGGATGTCTATGACCATAATAAATTTTACCTGTCTTGACTATCTGAATTGCAGCACAAATTATTCTTTCTTTCATTGTTTTATTTTTAAAAATTAAAAACTATCTATCCACAATGCTAAAGTGGAATATTAACTATTGATATTACTGGTAACAGCCTTAATCAATATTCAGACTCTCCATCTTATTAATATCTTACCCCAAACAACATCCTCTTAGCTAAGGATTATAATTGCAATCCTCGTTAGGATACTATTAATTACTGTTTGTCTTTCAGCAGATAGTTTAATTTTAAAGTCCGTTTTTGTAATATCCCTTGAACGGACAAACAATGCTAACCAACGATTTAGGGAGCAGTTTCAATCTATATATCTCCATCTTCGATCCATATCTGTGCACAGGCAGAGGGCTTTAATTTTCAAACTCCACATCTTAGTTCGATTCGATTCGTTTCAACAACAATTCACTAAGATGAGGAGTTAATAAATTAGAGTTGTAATAGCTGATACATATTTCATTATCAATTCAAATGCGAAGGAATTTCCAACCTCACTTTCCTCACATACTATTACGGCCGATTGGACCTGAACCTTTACTCTAAAATCTTTAATAAGTTAAAATCATGCAAGGTTGCACCTTGTATCTATTGCTCGCGATCCCGCGCAACGGTACGAATACCGTCGATAGACATGATTTATAGATTTAACACCATTATTATAGTTAACCGGTATAACAATGGTGTCCACAACGACTGACGCTAGCGAGCAGGAATGTGTTCAGTTCTGATCCCTTGAAAGCAAAAAGCTATACCCGATTGTTGTGTTTATTTTTAATAAACTTGGCTGTCATTACAACAGCCCTTACAGTTTCCGATATTACAAGTCTGAGTATTCGATCGGTTACCATCTCAGAGTTTCTTGTTACTGTAATTGAAGTACCTGCAAGATTTGAACTTGCGACCTCTATCCCTCAGGATAGCACTCTACCACCGAGCCAAGGTACCTATATAACTCAACTATCGTAATTATTAAGCATACGCGTTTTAACGAACTTTGTGCACTCCATATGATGTAAGTGTAATTGAATTATATGATGGCTGTTCTTTTCAGTTAGCATTAATATATGACTCAAAAACCTGTGTGTTAACTACTCACATTGTTACGCCATTTATCACCATCACTATTTAATTGTGATACTTGTAGGAGTTGAACCTACGACCTCTACCCACACAGAGTAGCACTCTGTCCACCTGAGCCAAAGTACTGATACTTAAAAATGTCTCATATGCAACATGATTAAGTAAAAGAAGCTGGACTTACATGATTAGTCTAGACATCATATAAGTTGCTTCAATATTCTAATACAGATTCTCACTAATAAGTATTGAATCTTCTTCATTCTCGGATGCTTTCAAACCAAATTGAATTTGATTATTAGCTTTGGCAATTTGCCAACCTTCCTTACGATTAACATATCTATTAGTTGAGGTCATAAATCCTTGATAATCTCTAACTTCTTCCTCAGACATTGAATTAATCAAAGTCCCAATTCTTTCACTAGGAGTTTGGCCAGTTAGTGATTTAATTGTTTGATAACAATCACTATGTCTTCTACCACATATGATGAAACCTGTTTTAATGTTATCAGGCTGCATATCATATATTAAACCATCATTAATCCAGATAGCTGCACATAAAACAAATTCTTTTTTCATAATGTAATAGATTAAATATTTTAGCAGACTAGTTATATCTACTGTGTCCTTTCAGATTAGAAAAACTTGCTCACCACTAATATCCATACCTAACTTGCAGAAATTCCTTTATAAGTGTACTAACCAAGCCTTCAATAACAGCTTGTATGGCATTGATGATATTAGTATTTTTCTTGTAGTACATTCATTGCCTAGGGTTGCACCCTATCTATTTCAATGGTTGACAACTATGGGATTTGCAAAACCCTATGCTGACGACGACAGGCAATGTTTTATTGTCTATGTCCAGGAGGAAAATACTCACAAGGTATACCAGAATCCTTAGGATGTTGTATGTACCACATCTTAACGCAATCATAACACATTATTTCAATGGTACCTGTACATCCAGGAGTACTTACATCAACCTTTCTATTAAAGAAAGAAAGATTTATTGGAGTAATATTATTAGTTCTAAAAAACTCATTTAACTCCACTTTATTCTTAAATTCCTTGTATTCAATAGTATCCATATTTACAATGGTTTAATTACTGCCTTGCTACCATTACAGTAAATAAATTGTTTATATGGTCAACTTCTTCTATTGAAGAAATTATTTCCAATACTTCCATAGCTTTTTTCATTGCTATTGTTCGCATCTTAACACATAATTCATCCATTACTTCTGGGAATTTTTCATCAATTACATTTACAATTGTCATTACAACTACGGAATCCACTTGATTCATAAGAAATGTTGCAATTAAAAATGCGAAATTGTTAATTGTTAGATACTTATGTTCATATAAGAGAATTATTGCTTTTTCAATTTCCCCGAGTTCATAAACTTTTTCAGCCAATTCATTAGTTTGTTCAGATATTTCACACATAATGTTTTTGATTTAAATTTATTAATAGTAAGGTATCGCACCTCTTTTCACTTTAGACTTATATTCATGTTAACAAAATACTAGGAAGTGTACCTGTTTATACCAAAACTAGGTTAAAAGTTTTTGAAAACCAACTGTTTATCCATTGAGGACGGATAATCTTCGTAAAACCCACTCATTCTCAAGAATTATGCAGTTATACTTATATATCACATTATATAACAAGGTTAGCTATACCATGTCAGTTGGCTAATTTATGGAGGTCAATAGTGGAAATAAATTTAACACATCTACTGATCTTATTTCATTATGAGAAGAATCAATAGTAACTAATCTATCTCGACAAAAGCCAAGAGTTACACCATTATATTCTTTTATTATTGTTGCTGTCAATGTTAACCCATTTCTTGTTTGAAATTCTATTGTTTCATTCATCAGTAAAATATTCTGGATCTTCAGTATTAATAATTCTGAATAACCTAGTTTGTGCAATCTGCTGTCTCACATTATTAAGATTTTCCAGAGCCCTTCTAATATCTATGGACCCACATTTTTTAGAGGACAAACTCTCTAAAGTTTTTTGTGCTTTAGAGAGTTTATCATTAAGATCAAGGTTATCCATAAGAAATTACTTAATTGAATATTATTGATCCTTCATTATAAAGATCAAAGTAACTACCTAAATGACGTACAACACTAGCTGCATTGCAATGTCTTGTCCAGTTAAAAGCTTTTACTACTTCTGAAAGTAATTCAGCTGCATGTAGCCCCATCTTTAAAACCAGTAAACTCACGAGTCATTTCAGTCTTTAATGTATAATTCTGAAATTTCAAAATGTATTTCTTTTCAGGTAATACCAATTCAGTCTGAATTACATTACATTCCTCAGATAATAAAGAAAGTAGAAACTTAAATACTTCCAAAGTCTTTAGATTTTGCTCAACAGACATCATTATCTTCAGTGCATCTCTAAAATCTTCAACTGTATTTCTTCTCATTAAATAGAGATATTGGCTATCAGTTAGATTATCTCTTAACTGAAGTATTTTTTCTCTGAGATTTTTCATGAGTTAATCAATTCACGCATTTCTCTTGGTAAATTGTGATGCCCTCTTGAATTACCTTTTTTTCTCCAACCAAATGGATAAAAGAATGTTGAAAAAGTAATAATGGAACAAATGATCAACAAACGATGAACTTCCCAAGTCCAAGTAAAAGGATTAGTTATTTCTAACCAAAGAGGGGAACTGATTACTTTTAATGCATCTGCATTAAGTAATACCATTATACAAATACCTACAATGTAATTTATAAGTATTGTATACAATAAGTCTACAATAAATTTTTTCATGATAATTTTGTTTTTGTTTGAGTTTGAGCATCGTATAGACCTAAACGTATTAACACATATTCTGTTTCCTTCAACAGGTTGACTAGTAGAACTAGTATACAGATACCAAAGACAGCAATATATGTTAATACATCTAACAGCATTACCTGTTATGCACTCTAGATTTTTAATTATTTATAATTGTACTGTTTTTACATATATCAACTACAATTTCAGGTAAAAACAATTTTGTTTCAGCTCTAGTATAAGCCTGAGAACTATATAGACGATTTACTTGCTTTGGTAATTTTGCACCAGTAACATCACATTTTTGAATATCCAAATGTCTTACATATTCAGGAAAAATCATACCATTAATATCAGCTCCTTCAACATCCACAAAATCTATTCCCTTAGGTAATATGACATTTGATGAAAAAGTGCTACCTATAGCTTTTAGTGTTCCCATTTTCTTTGGAAAAGTAACATTTCTAAGATTACAATGTCTAACTATTAATTGATCTACTTCTTCCGGAAAAATCACATCTGTAAGATCTTGATCCTCAAATCTTAATGCATTCATAATTCTGGGAAGAGTAACCTTCTTAAAGTCTTTCATATCATTTAGGAGTATATTACCATAAAATACCTCAGGAAGTTTTATTCCTTCTATAGGAAAAGATGCATCATCAAGATCATAATAACCCGAAGCAATAATTTTAGAAAAATCATAAGAATCAGCCCAAATATTTGCCTCTTCATTATCTCTTAATTTTTCTCCTATATTGCTAAAAGCATTCATCGTATCAATTACAAAGACTCTCTTCCAAGGATTGTATTCATACTTATTAACCAGATCATCATCCAAATTGTGATATGCTGCAATAAAGCTATGGGAATCAAAATCAGAACTTTCATGCTTAAGTTTTATACGAGCATCTGTATCAATGAAGAGGGGTATTCCATCTCCTTTAGTAATAAATGAAAAGAATTTACACATATGATTAATATTATTTAGGAATTAATTCAGGTTTAATTGTAAAGAATCTTGATTTCTTAATATAGTTAAAATGAACAGTATCTCCTGGGCAATGATTGTATAACCATTTAGTATTAATTAATATAGACCGAAAATCTATATCACAATTATTATATTCAAAATATAACTTAGGATCAGTTGTTAGTGTCTCAAATAATACAATATTACATAACTGAGGCTTATGGAATTTATTCTGAGACAAAATGGATTGTGAATTGATTAATACAATTCTAAGATCCATATCTATATAAGATATCTCTGGATCTGGCTTACTTCTACATGATATAGCTAGTAAGATTAATAATATAACAAATAATTTATTCATTTTTAGATGTTTGAGTTTGAGCTTTAAATGTATTTCAACATATATACTAGCATTCCTATTCTTCTTTTTATACTCGGAACTTTTACGAGTATAAGAAATAATCCTGATATTACAAGATTATTTCTTTTTTTGTTTTTGCCAAATGTCTTTGGATGTTTCTTCTTTTTTAACCTTTATAGGTTTAACTTGATAATCTTTTCTTTCTTTAGTTAGAAACCAAACCCTTGTGGAGAAATAGAGAATCAACTCACATTCCCCTACTGACAAAAAGTCAGTGTATATTTTTAAATAAACTCTCCCTCAACATTCGGTAACTAAACTAGTAGTTCGACGTCTGAGATCTTGGGAGAGTTTACAGTTGACATTTAACCTATAAGGTATGAAGTTCGTCAAACAACATTTTGAGCCGCGAAGAGCCATTTAAGGCAACCAGTATTTCAGGTAGCGGCAGACTGTCCATTGCTTATACAAGCACTAGGACTGAGTTTGGGGTGGCCGATGATACAACACCAGACCTAATTTGTAATTACATAAATTCCCTCCAAAAGACTTTCCATACACTTGGGAACTAGACTGGCATACCTCAATCCACAGGAATATCCTGAGGAATATAGCTGGCCAAATCTTTTAGTGTTATACCAGGTTTCATAGTTTGCTAATAATGGAGATATCATTACTTCGCTTATTTACTTAACAAATATCTCTTGTTGAAGCCATCAAATATCCTCATTGTTACGCATGCATTCGTAAACAATAATCGTATCTGACTATACCGTCGCGATTCGGTATCATCCTGTTCTTCTAGGGATGAATATTTTAAAGCAGAGTGATGCATTACTCTGATAGCCAGTTCTACTGTACTATTTCATGCACCTGTCTTTATCTCTGCTAATATTTTAATACAACAATTTACCAGTAGAATCACGAATGAGCACTGATGGTGCTGCTATAATAATAGGCACATCATACTCATTAGTAATACAAGCAGTTGATTTGCCATTAACTATGGCTCTTGTTAATTTACCACGTGTTGTAAACTCAACCATTTTGTCGAGTTTATAATCAATCATTTCAATTTGAAAATACTCAATCATTGGTTTAGGTTTTTATGTAAATAATTAGATTTAGCACTAAAAAGCAGTTTGTCTTCATGCCCAGGAATACGACAAATATCATGTCTTTTCTATTGTATTGTAGATGATTTACAAAAGAGTTTATTATTTCTTCTGTTATCGTTTTGCAGTCTCACTCTAGCTCGGTCCGAATTTCCGGATTGCTGGATCAAGTACGAGATGTTTTGCAAATCATCCTAATATTTTAGTGGACTATTATATCCACTGTGTCCACTTATGGGATTAGAACATATTACCGTTTACTAATAATAATATATTCAAACATGCCTCAAGTACAGCTGCTACGACAGTATTTTAAACCATCCTCAACGATTTTACGTCCGTGCTGTCGCCAATACCTCTTGACTTTTTCTTGAGTTGCAGGACATGTTAATTTTTAAATGGAGTTTTCTGCAGTATAGCCTGAGTAAACACGGGCCATATCCCAATTACGTAAGCACTGCAATAATAGTACATGGCTATTACCCTCCATTAATATTTTTTTATCAGTTATCTGAACTCTGACAAACGCCAGCAATTTACTGGATAGATCCTCTGTTATTAGAAGAGAACCAATACGACCGTGGTATTTTTTAAAACGCTGAGTCCTGACGTTTTCTATTGCCATTTATACTCCTTTCGGATTACAACACACCTATACTTCTATAGGTAGACAACATACAGACGGATTTTTAAGTTCCCGCAACTCCTCTGACATACTATATATCCTACTCCTTTCATCCTTAGCTTCTTGGAAGAACACGATACATCCCTGCATCTACTAATTGATTACTCATTTCAAATAATGCTTTCCCTTCCGAGGTCCACATCCCATCATTTCACAAATGGATAACTGTATTTTCATACATCAGACGCAATACTTTTTGGATTTTACTTTTATTAATTTTTGAATTTCGTTTCTAACGAATTTTAAATTTTTTAAAAGGACTTCTTTGGTAGACGTGATTGCGTTTGTCATCATGCCATCTTTTGAATGGTTTAGATACAACGCCTCCCTGTTTTCTGCTGTCAAACATACTCACTTCATCAACTGTACACTGCCCTACTATTTCTACTTCTCCTCCCCAGGAGCTTCATCATTTGGGAATGATAAAATAGGGCATACAATCTAACAATAAACATCTCCCTCATCACGACAATGATTTTGAGAAACGAATCAATTTAATTCTTATTGTGTTACCACTCAACTCAAGTTAGTCAAACCCAAGTCTATAATACTATCGCTTCACTCTTCCGAGTTCCCACTACACCATACTATAGATATTAAATTGGTTTTCATACAGAATGACTTTCATCATCGCAATAGTTTCGCTTTTAACTACACCATCACTTTCATCGCTTATGAATTCACGATTTATCCTAAAGACAAGAAACCTGCCTCGTTACATCAGTTACGTAATTAAATCACGCGTTACGGATGAGCCATGGATTATCTCAAATCCTGAGGGCTGTAACATTCATCCTTGAGGAGAACTCACTCTCCCCAAATCAATCTTTCAGACTGATTTTATTTTCAACATTGGTTCTATAGAATTTATATAAATAAACTTTCGATTATCCCTTATAAACTCCCGATACTTCAACTTTACTTTCGTATCATTTGTTATCGTATCACCCAATAAAAACAGCACATTGATTGCCCCTCTACTGATCAACACTTGATCAACATCTGGCAAACTCGGGAAAGCCTCCAGAAACGCATTACCATTTTCTGTTATCCCCATAATCTTAAAATCTCTCTTCCTAACTAACATCTATTAAATTGAATACCCCAAAAACCCTTCAATCTTTCCCTGGGCCATTCGTCTATCCTCACTCGATCCAATTGTTTTCAACAACCTCTTGAGATTCTTAATAGACAACGGAACAATCTCTTCCTTATATGGTCTCTGAGAAGTTATCCTCAGGCTACTACCGGTTACAATCTCTAAGCTATCACCTGATACAACAGCTTTTACCGTATAATTTTCATCGGAACATTTTACTGGTCCAACAACTATTTTATCCATACATCTTAGATTTTTAGTTTTTTCATAAAATACCTACTCTCCCCAATTCCGAAACTTACGGAAAGAGTAGGATTTACTGGCCAAAAACGAGACTTCAATAACCCTCTGTCTCAAACACTTATCTTTACTTCATGTGGTCATCCACGTGATGGAGCATATTCATGCTTAAACGCCCTAACCCGAGACTTCCATCCTTTACCTCGCAGGCTTTCATCCTCAATATTATCCACAATACAATCCATTCCAAAAACTACACCATTTTATTCAATACTATATACTATTAGATTTTTTAGTATTTAGATGCTTGTCTAACAGGTAATTTTTGGATAGTGTGGAGAAGGCAGTTCATCCCGTTACATGTCTGCCTTCGATAAATTTTTTAAAAATGCACTTCTAAGGTGCTTCCTATTACTAATGAATAGAAATGCGTTATACCTCCTGTGCAGTTGCTATCTAATATGATCTAATTTATTCCAAACATGCTTTGGAAACTCATCAACCACGATAGCTTGGAAGATTACCATATCATCACCAATCCATGGTGCGATATTAAACCAACCTTTACGTCCATTAATCTGATCATACATTATACCGTATGTAGTTATGGACATAATTTTATTCGTTTCAAAATCAAGTAATTCATTGTTTTCAAATTTTCCACGAATAGTTTTAATCTTAGACTCATCCCAATTTTGGTTTTTTTCAGGGATGCCAATAATTGCATATTCCATAATGAAATTTAGTGATTATACTTAATAATAGAAACTTTTTAAAAAACAAAGGAGATTGCTCTCCCTTATTTTTTAATTTACAAATTTGGATTACCTTAATAGATAATTTCAACTTTGTAGAAATTTTTGGATACGATGGCTTCTTTGGCCTTCGCTTCGGTATCGTAACCAACAGGTTTCAGGTCTGCACCTAACTTTGTGCGGAGAACATAACCCGGAGTTGCAACTGCTTTGAAATCACGTCCAAGTAAATTGGAAACGACTTTTGCAATTTTTCCCCCAAGTTGTGGGTTAATGTTAGTCACACTTTTCATCGCAAATTTGCCATTCAGAGTTGAGCCAGCCTTCTCAATTTTGCCTAATGTGATACTCTCTTTGTCGCCAAAGTGAGCAACACCACGCAAACCATTAAGACTAATTGAACCGCCGTTAGTTGTGAGCATACGGACGTGAACAGTCGGTTGATTCGCGTTGACAATTTCGTAGGATTCAAACGTACCACTTTCTGGTAAATAATTTGCTTGAATGTCTGCGGAAATTTTGGCTTCATCCATACCGGCAGTTTTTAATTCTGCTTCAAATTGTTCAATGTTTAACTTTTCCATTGTGATTTTTTTAATTGTTTTTAAAATATGTGTGTGTATTGTTTTTTGTTAGGGTTTCTCGCCCTTTAAGGCTGGGGGTAAGTTGGGAGACAGGCCCTGGGCTTCTGAAATATAAATAAAAAAATTTTTTTAAGATTCTTGTTCATAATATATGAAAATAATGGAATTAGAATGGTCTCTTGTCTTTAATTTAACATGGGATAGTATTATAGAATTTTAATAAAATTTATTTTGTAAATTTGTATCAGATAAAATAGATAAAATATAGTAAAAATTTAAAAATTAGAAATTATGGTTAGTGTAAAGGAGTTTAGAATTGGATTAATTTATGTATATATTTCCCCAAGTGGAAAGAGGTATGTTGGACAGACGATTAATGAGAGTAGTAGAAAAAGTCATCATAAAAATGAGGATATAAAAAGTCAGACGTATTTTGGAAATGCTATTAGAAAATATGGATTTGAGAATTTTAGATATGAGGTTATAATTAAATTTAAACCAACACCAGATAAAGAAAAACTTAAGAGGGTGTTGAATAAGTTAGAAAAAAGATATATAAAATTATATAAGACAGATATGTCTGAATTTGGGTATAATCTAAATAAGGGAGGAGAAGGTAATATTGGATATAAACATACAGAAGAGATGAAGGAACATTTAAAAACTATTCCTAAAACTCAAGAACAATTAGATAATTTATCTCTCGGAAGGACTGGATATGTTAAATCAGAAGAAACTAAAAAGAAGTTGTCAGAATCACAGAATGATAAAAAGAAGAAGGTTCAGAAATATGATTTGGAGGATAATTTAATTGAGGAGTTTAATTCAATTGCAGATGCTGCAAGATCTATTGAAGGATTAGTTCAAAAAACTAAGTCTAATAAAATTGGAGAATGTTGTGGTAGTAGTAGAAAAACTATCTATGGATTTATTTGGAAATTTAAAGAATAAGATAAATTAGAATTTCATATTTTCTTAAAATTCTCAATTCGCGAATCACGAATCTTTAAAATTTTTAGAAAAAAATTTTTTGGGGAAAAGTGGGAAAGGAAATCCCCTTTAAGTTTAGTTTTTTCAGTATGTAGTATATATAGTTAGAGGGTACTTTTTGAAATCCTATGGGGTACATTTTGAAAAAGTGTCGGGTACTTTTTGAAATGGAATAGTAAAATTTTTGGAGATGAGGAAATATGATAATGTTGAGATTGGGAAATTCTATAAATTGACTATTGATAATGTGGGAAAATGGAATGTGGGGAAGTTGTGGGAAGTGATTTAAAACTTTTTATAAAATAGGTAAAATATGAAAAAATTTCTTTACCTTTGTATATTAAATTAATTAAAAATATGGAAGAAGAAAATCAGAAAAAAGAATCGTTACAGCATGTTCAGTTGCCAAATGATATGACAAGAGGTACGGATTTATCACCTAAGGATTTGTTGATATATGTATGTATAAAGAAACATCAGAATAAGGTGACGAAGACGTGTTTTCCATCAATAGAAACAATAATGGAGTTATCGAGTAGTTCTAAACCTACGGTGTTGAAATCAATTAAGACTTTAAAGGAATTGGGATATATTGAGGTTACAAAGGATGGGAGAAAAAATGTTTATCATTTTAATCCTTATAAGAATTTTGAACCGTTCTCGTTGGAGTTTTTAGAAATGAAGAATCTAACTGCTAATGAAAAGGCGTATATAGTTGCGACTCAACAATATATGTTTAAGGATTTAGAGGGGTTTGGAAAGCTTACGTATACAGATACGAAGTTAGCGGAGATTATTAATTTGTCTTATAATACAGTTGTGAAGCATAATAAGAGTTTAGCAGAGAAGGGATATTTGGATATAATTAGGACAGGTGTTAAAGATAAAGATACTGGATTAATGATAAATGAGAAGATATTTCATTTAAATGAGTTAGAACAAGCGATTGTATTTAAGTTACAGAATCATGAAGATAGATTAGATAAGACAGATTTAAAAATTGATACGATGGCATTGCAGTTAGATATTGTTTTAAAAGAAAATAAGCAGATTAAAGAAGAATTGGATAGATTGAAGCATCCAAATAAATATGTAGAGGTTGTATTATAATGAATAATGGAGTATGGATTAGTAAAGTAGAGATGGAATTGTTTGAAGATTTTGTTAGAACAACTACTGATGCTATATTGTATGGTAAACCAACAATGGAAAATGACGAAGAAGATGTATGCTCAACTTCTTCTTAGAGAAGAATGGTTGAAGAAGAGAGAAGAGATATTAGAGAGGGATGGATATAGATGTGTAAAATGTGGAGCCACTAAGTTATTACAAGTACATCATAAGAAGTATGGTGATGGAATGCCGTGGGAAGTACCGAATTCTTGGTTAGTGACATTATGTAAAGGTTGTCATAGTTTAGAACATGGGATATTTAAAAGTGGAAAGACTAAGAAAAGGAAGATTAAAAGGAAAAAGAGTAGAGTAAAAGTTAAACATGATATGAATGTATCTGGATTATAAAAAAGAAATCCCATTATCAATGAAGATAATGGGATTTTTGTTTAACCTATTTCTTAGGTTTAACTGGAGCTTTGGGTTTTGTCTTACAAGCCATGTGTTTAATTATTAAAATTATTAATTAATTATCTATTTAGTTTTTAGGAATTAAAAATAATTTATTTCCTTTTTGATATTTTATTAAAACTCCTGTTCCTTGTTTATAACCATTTCTTGCCAATCAAGTTCCTTGTATTTTTGGTAATTGTATTCCAGTATTAGTATCCCTTGCATAATCTTCAGCTCTATTTCCTAAGTCAGTTAGTTTACCATTAATTAATTGTAATCTTGGAAACATATATCCTTCATTATTATCAGACATTAGATGTGTTGACATCATTCCTTTTTCTGAGGATATATCTTTAGGAGTTGGAATAGATATAGGATGATTTTCAAATAATCTTTTTACTCAATCCAAATGTTTATTTGCATTTAATACACTATCAACATATGCTGTTTTATTAGTATTAAATAATCCTCCTGCTTGAAATTTTATTTTCTTAAGAAAGGAAGCATTAGGATTAGACTTTGACTCTTTATATTTTTGTTCAAATGTAGGATCTTTTCCAAACATTTTATTTACATAATTACGACTTTCTTCTGGTATATCATTTAATCAGCCAAGACTATTATAAATATCTTCTCCTCTAGCTTTAGCATCATTAAGTGCATTTACTATTGGACCCGGACCTGCATTATATGTAGCATAAGTTTTAGCTGCTTTTACTAATGGAGTTCCAGGTTTATCTTTTAAAAAATCAAGATTATTAAGTTTATCCATATATCAATTTCGTTCTTTAAAAGCCTGATCAAAATTAGATAAATGACCAAAGGATGATCTATCTCCAGTTTCTTTTACATAATCATTATGAGTACCAGGTAACATCTGAAATCATCCATAAGCTCCTTTGGGTGAAGTAGCAAGTGAATCTAAATTACTTTCTATTACCATTTGACGTTTTGCACGTTCTATTTTAGATGGAAGTTTATATCCTTTCTGTAACCAGTTTATTTTTTTACCAGTTTGTTTATTTTCAATTCAATTTATTTCAGTTACCATGTTGTTTAATGATTATTGATTTTACAAAATTAAAGATTATATTTTACATAAAAAATAAAATTAATGAATTTTTTTATTGATAAGATTTATAAATGAATTGAATTAATTTTTAAGGATTAACTTTTATAAATCTTGAAATATTAAGTTTAAAAATATATAGAAGTAAAATTTTTTATATTTTTTATATTTTAAGATTTTTTATAAAAAAATTTGTTACCTTTGTGTATGTAAAATATAAAGGAATGATGGATGAAGTATTGACAAAGCACGGTTTTAGATTCAATGCGAATGACCAGGAATGGTGTAAAAAGAATTGGACAGTAAGAATTGAGGGAGATGATATAGAAGTATTTGATACTACAATAACAGATAGGGGTTGGTTATATTATTATGGCGATAAAAGTAAACTAGAAGACATTCTAGAAGGTATAAATATAATTACCCGAAGAAGATTTTAAAATATATAAAGAAATGTCTTCGTAGTTTAACGGCTAAAACAATAATCTTCAAAATTATTAGATCTTCGTTCGAATCGAAGTGAAGGCGCAATGTAAGTGTAAGTGTAAGTGTAAATGTAAAATGATAAATGACAACAAAAGAGGAATTAGAACAATTATTAATAGTAGATAAGTTACCTTATACTACATTAGGAAAAATGTTTGGGGTTTCGGATAAAACAATTAAACAATGGGCATTAAAATTAGGTATTGATGTACCTAATAGAAAAAACAAAATTCTTAACGAAATATGCCCAAATTGTGGCAAAGAATTTAAACCAGCAAAAGATGGTAGAGGAGGTAGAACAGAGTGTTGTTCTATAAGTTGTAGAGGAGAATATCAAAGTAAAAAACATTATCAAGAATATCAGTTAGATAATTCTATTGCATATGGTCAAAAAAATATGCAGCATTATAAAAAACATTTTTTAGAAGAACAGAATCATAAATGTTCTATATGTAAGATGGAGGATATGTGGAATGGTGAAAATTTAGTTTTTATTTTAGATCATATTGATGGAAATGCAGACAATAATGAGAGAACTAATTTAAGATTAATCTGCCCAAACTGTGATTCTCAATTAGATACATTTAAATCTAAGAATAAGGACTCTGCAAGAGCTAAGTATAGAAAGTAATGGAAAAATTTAATGAAATATATAAAATGAGTGCACGGTTTCCACTTGTAAGAGTAATTGATATGCCAGCATTTTATGTTCAAGTAAATGAGTATTTAAAATTAAGAATTGATAATCAAGAAATAATTGATAAATTAAAAGAGTTTAAATTTCCAGATGGATCTTTTTATAAATGGGATATTGTGGAATCTGGATGTATTCCAACAAGATTTTAATTATGAATGAACAAGAAGAAAGAATAATAGAATTAAGAAAAGAGGGATTAACATATCACGCTATACAATTAGCTTTAGGTAATCCATCTAAAAAATATATAAAAGAGGTGTTAAAAAACTATGCTCCAGAATTAATTGGTGATGTAGTTCCAAATTATGGAAAATTAAAACCTAAATGGTAAGAAGTTATAAGGTATGTGACAAATAGGAAAATTTATAATAATTTCGGAAAATTAATCTCACATCAACTAATATAACTCAACCCATTGTAATAACAATGGGTTTTTTATTAACTAAAAATTAAATATGGGAAGAGGAAAAAGAGACGAGCTACCCGAGAAACAGCCGAATTTAGTACAGAATTTTATACCAAGAACTATTAAACAAGGTGAAATGGTAAACCTAATTAAACGAAAAGAAGTAGTTATAGCAATTGGATCATCTGGAACAGGAAAAACTTATTGCGCATTAGCTACTGCTTTAAATTTATTAGGAGAAAGGTATAAAAAAATAGTATTGATTAAATCAATCACTACTATTCCACAGGAAGAACTAGGATTTTTACCTGGTTCTGCAGAAGATAAAATGGAACCATTTATGATGTCTTATACATGGAATATTGATAAACTATGTGGTAAGGATACTTGCAAAAAATTAATGAAAGAAGGTGTAGTAGAAGTATTACCAATTGCATTTATTAGGGGACTAAGTATTGACAACTCTATAGTTATTGTAGATGAATCACAGAATATTACAGATCATACATTTAAAACTATTATGACTCGTATAGGAGAAAATTCTAAATATATTTTCCTTGGAGATATAGAACAAATAGATAAGAAAAATCCTAAAGATTCATGTCTAACAACTATGTTTGAAATTTTTAAAGAAACAAATCTTATTGGAACAGTAGAATTTGCTGATGAAGATTGTGTGAGAAACCCTCTTATACCACAAATACTTACATTACTTCGGGATAATGGAATTTAGATCATAGGAGGCAAGATAATTGTCTCCTATTTTTATTGATATGATAATGTTAATGTTTAAAGTATATTTAGTTTAAAATTATAAATTTTTAAAAGATTTATAATTTTATCTGATAATTATTCATAACTTTGCATAAAATAATTTAGAGTAGTTAATTTTAAAAATCCAAAAATAAATGGAGGCATTAGTTAAATTTTTAATGTATTTATTACAACAAGAAGGAATTTGGGCAGTTATATTGTTTTTACTTGCAGCTGCATTACCCTTAGCTTTAATAGGGTTTATAATTTTTTCTTGAAGTTCATCAGGCCAAGCTATAGATGAAAAGATTGCTAGAAGAGTACAAATAGAAAAAGAAACTCATAAAGTGGGTAATAGATTGAGAAAACAATTTTCTGAAGAAGTAATTGTATTATTACAAGACGTAGCAATAAATGCTTGTGCAGATAGAGCTTTAGTATTTGAATATTCTAATGGTACTTCTAACTTAGCAGGATTGCCTTTTTTGTTTGCTTCTGCAGCAGCAGAGGTTACTTCAACAGGTACTTCACCAGTGGCTTTACAGTATCAAAGAATAAATTTATCATTAATTGCTAAATTTTTAACTCAATTAGAAAAAGACGGATATATATTTATTGAAGATTTAAAGGAAGTTAAAGAAGAATATCCAGTATTATATGCATTTATGGAACCTAATAATGTTAAGTCTGCCATATTTTATGCAATACATGGTGTAGATGAAGTAGTTGGATTTATAGTTGCAACTACAATACATGAAAAAATATTATGTAAAAAAGATTCTTTACATGAGGTTGCCAAGGCTGCACAAATTATAAGTTCTATGTGGAACTTTGATAATTTAGATAACAAATTACATGAAAAGAAATGGTTAAAATGACCATTTTAGAATAATAGGAATAAATGAAAATGATATATGAATAAAAATAATTTAATTGATTATACAAAATTAATTGTTGATAAAGAAGATCAAGCAGTTAAGTATAATGATGATTTACATAAATATTGGACAAAAGATAGTAATCAGGATTGTATTTCAGTTACTACACTTATACATAAATTTGCTACATTTGATGAAGAATTTTGGTCTGCGTATAAAACATTAGAAGGATTAGTTGGAGAAACTAGATTTAAAGAAGTTAAGAATGCTTTATTAGATACGAAGAAATTCAATGATACTTATTTAACTTTTTTCAATGTTCCAAAAGATCAGTTTGATTTTGCAAAAACAGAATTATTAACTGAATGGGCTAGAAAAAGAGATGAATCTTGCGTTAGAGGAACAGCAATACATAAAGCAAGAGAGTTGGAATTATTAGGTGGAAAAACGGAATCATTTCAACATTTAAAATTAGGTGGAAAGTTTAATCCTGATACATCTAATAAATTAAAAATAGGAGAAAAAGGAATTTATCCTGAGATTTTATTATCAAGAATATCTGACGATGGAAAGCTTAGATTAGCTGGGCAAGCAGACTTAGTTATTGTTGATGATAAGGATGTATATATTCTTGATTTTAAGACTAATAAAAAAATTGAGACCAAGTCTTATTTTGATAGAAAGATGAAAAAGAGTTCAACCTTAATGTATCCATTAAATAATATTCAGGATTGTAATTTCTGGCATTATACTTTACAATTAAGTACATATGCTTGGATGATTCAAAAAATTAATCCTGAATTTAATATTAAATTATTAATGCTTATTCATTATGATCACGACGATAATTGTGAGACTTATGAATGTGAATATATTAAAAACGATGTTGAAAGAATGTTAGCATATTATAAAAAACAATTAGAGCACGATGATTTTAAGCGATCAAGAGAAAAAATTATATTCTAAAGTAGGAATAATCTTAGCAAGTATTTTAATAGTTGCATTTTTATGGCTAGGAATATCTACTATATCTATTTACTACACAAAGAAAAGTGAAGCAAAAATAGATGCAATAATAGAAAAATATGAATTAAAAGTAGATTCATTAAATAAAGAGAATACTTATTTTATGAATAATATAAAAAGATTAGAAATACAAGTAGATTCAATGGAACATGTGAAGGAAAAAATAATAAATCATTATGATAAGAAAATTAACACTATCTATAATGCTGGTGCTATTGACCACGCTATGTGGATGGACTCAGTCCTCACAAAAGTGAGTAATATATCAAGATAGTATTACTAACGATACAATAGTTTCTTATCAATTTAAGAAACAAGAAATTAGAAATTTAAGAACTTATATTACAACATTAGAAGAATATGAGAACTTATATAACTTAGATGAAAAGATAATTAAATCTTTAAAGAAAACAACAGAAGATTATAATATTGTTAATAATAATAAAGATATTATAATTAATACAAAAGATAAAGAAACTAAATTATTATCTGATGTAAATATTCAATTAAATAAAGATATAATTAAATATAAAAATAAAATAAGAAAGTGGCCCTATTTTATAGGTACTGGATTTATAGGAGGAATTATATTATGTCATTTAGTCAAATAATTGAGGGATCTGTAAATAATGCTTTGAATTTACAAGAGACATTATTTAAAACAAGAATTGCAGTTTGTAGAAATGGCTGTCCATTATTAAAAATACATAGTATTTTTGGAGAACTTTGTAATGAAAGTCTATATCTAAATCCTATTACTGGAGAAACTTCAGAAGTAGGTAAAATAGGATTTTATAGAGGATGTGGATGTGTATTAGGTTCAAAAACAAGAGTACCAGAAGCTCACTGCCCAGCTAAAAAATGGTAGAAGATAAATGTAAATGTTAATAAGAAAATTAGAAAATGAGTTTAAAAGAAGAACAAGAATCAAAATTTTACTTTTCAGGTAAAAACAAATTAATTATTCCAGAAAGTCCATTAAAAAAACAAGTGGAAGAAATTAAAGCTGAAAAAGATTTAGAAGAAGCAGGTAAACTATATCGTGAACTTGCTTTACAAAAACAAGAAGAATTAGATAAGAAATTAGAAAAACTTGAATTAATTCCTTTAGGTAATAAAGTAATATTATTACCTTATCCTGAAAATCCTTATAGGAAACTTGCGAGTAAAGGAGGAATTATTGTTGAGTATAATGGATCTTTTAATAATCCAGATTCTGGAGAGAAAGATACGTTAAAAACTTTTGTAGGTTGCGCTAAAGTAATTGAGATTGGGCCAGAATGTCATTATTTAAAAACTAATGATGATGTGTTTTATGATACAAGAACTGTATATCCAGTACCTTTTCTATCATTAGGTTGGATTCAAACAAGTGAACCACAAATATTGTGTGCATTAAATGAAGGATTAACAGAAAGATTTAATAAAATTAAAAATGGATAATGAAAAAATATATTTTCTACCTGGCGATTTGGTTACTTTACGTCAAAAGTTACCTAACAAACCAATCATGATTGTTGTTAAAAAAGTAACAAAGACAATTAGAACTGGAAATATTAATGGTGATTTCTTTCAAGGAATCTTATGTAGATGGTTTACAACCACAGGAGAATTACAAGACGCAATTTATAATACTAAGGATTTGCAAAAATTATAGTTACTAAAAAGATTATTTAATAAAATTATAAAAACATGAATCAAGAAGAATTGGTGAGTAATTTCGCTATAAATTATTTAAAGAAAAGGGGTTATACAGAAGAAGATATCCTAGACGAAAATGGAGATATGAAACCAGAACTTCAGGATCATATTAAAAAATTGATTCTAAAAAAGGATCCACAACAATTATTTTCTGATTACGAAGAAGATCCAGATGGAACTGTTGATAAGGTAATTAATGAGGAAGATAACGAAGTAGTCTCTGCTAAAAAGGGAGGGTATTTATTAAAGTTAAAAAAAGGAAAAGCAACACCTAAAAAATGTGGTTGTGGTTGCAATATGATAGAAGTTAAAGCTGAAGGGGGAACAATGATTTCCAAATGTGCTTGTAATTGTAAGGGTGGAAAAGTTGATAAAAAAGAATCTGGTGGATTAATTCAAAAATTAGCAGGTGGACAAGCTGTAATGAATCCCAAGGTTGTTGAATGGTTAGATAAACCTATATATCATGGAAGACCTGGTGCAGTTATAAATTCTAATCTTAATCTACTTACCCCGATAGTAGAAGCTTTTAATAATAGAGTAAATGATACTAGAGTTTCTACTCAAGGTGCAAATATAGTTAATACAAAAATAGATATAGGATTACAGACTGACCCACTAGCACAATTTAGATCAAATGAAATTTTAAATAAATTAAAAGAAAATGAATCAGGTACACAAGTTATTTCTTATGGAACAGATCCATCTATTTTAAATAATATATTTAAAAATACAAATGGATCAATTAATGTTCCTGAAGGTATAGTTAGTAAACCTGGTGTAAAACCAATTATAACAGATACAACAGCCACAACAGGTATAGCAAATCCTAATGCATCAATAGTTGATTATTTAAAATCTATTGGATTAAATAATGGAATGGTAGATAGAAAACTTTTAGCAAAAACTTTAGGAATAGAGAATTATAAAGGAACTGCTGAACAGAATTTAGATTTTATTGCAAGAATGAAAAATATTGCATCAAGAAAACAAGAAACTCCTTTAAAAGAAATAGCAGGTATTACTCAAACAAGACCTATTGAGTTTGTTGGAAAAACAATGGTACCCAATTTTGGAAAAACAACAAATCCACATCTTATGAAGAAAGGTGGAAACTTTATTAAACAAGTACAAGTAAAACCTAAAGTAAAGCCAAGTTTTGTTCCTAATTTTGAAACAAAGAAACCTGATATTTCAAATAAACAAGTTATAGAAAAAGTAAAGAAAGCAAAACCTAATTTTAAAGTAAAACCTAAAAAATAGTGTATGAAATTTTTTCAATATGATAAGGATAATGAATGTGTAGCACTCAATGATATTGGTATTTTAGCAATAAAAGAGTTTGCTATATTAATGGAATTAACAAGAAACAAAACAAAATCTGATAAAATAGGTAAAAATAAAGAAAGAGCATTTAAAGAGTTTCAATATATTTATTTATTCTTTGATTGGGAAAGTCCATATTTTAGTATACCTGAACAAGATAGACATGAAGGTGCATTACAAGATTCTGGATTAACAAATGAACAATTCAATGATCCAGAATTTAGAAGTGCTTGCAGAAAATATGATGAGTTGCAGAATTCTAGTATTCCTTTAAGATTATTAAAGAGTGCAATGAATGCTGTAGAGTCTCAGATATATTATTTAAATCATATAGATTTAAATGAAAGAGATCCATTAACTGGAAAACCAATTTTTAAATCTAAAGATTTAATTGCGGAAATAAAAGGGTGTAAAGATTTAATTGTAACACTTAATGAGTTAGAACAACAAGTTAAGAAAGAGATTGAGCCTTCTAATGGATTAAGAGGAAATATGGAGGCAGGAACATATGATTAAGGAATTTACAGTTAAGTGAGATATACCAATAGATCAGAAAATTGAGTATTTTGATCCAGAATTATCATATGAAATAACTGGTTATCGACCTATTAATGATACTAAAGGATTAGATTTTAATCCTGATTGATTTAGACCTGATGCTATTACAAAAATTAAAACTGGAAGATATAGTAAAACTATAGTTGGAACTAAAAGTTATCGTGATTTTTGGGATGAAAAATTTAAAAGATGTAAAGAAGGTTATGAAATTAATGGATATAGAATCACTGGTGATAATTATTTTTGATTAAATTTTTACCACTTAAAAGATTCTGATAAAGATGCAAAAGCTGGTTCAGGTAGAACAATGGCTTTTCCTAGATTTTTAGTATTTCAGTATGAGTTTTTTCATTATGTTGAAATGTGTGAAATATTAAGAAAGGATGTGGGACTTCTTAAAGCACGTGCGTTAGGTTATTCCGAAATGGGTGCTTGTTTATGTGTTAGACCTTTTATTACAACACCAAATTATAGAGTTGTTGCATCTGCATTCTCTGAGAAATTATTAAAACCATTATTAGCTAAAGCCTGGTTCCAATTAGATTGGTTATCATCTGAAACTGAAGGAGCATTTAAACGTGTAAGAATGGTTCAGAATTCTGCCATGCATAAACGTGCTTCTAAGAAATTAAGAGATGGTGGAGAAACTGGGCATATGTCTGAAATAGAAGGATTAGTTGTAGACTCAGCTGAGAAAATCAGAGGAGATAGAACTGAAAGAATTTTATTTGAAGAAGCCGGAGCTGATAAAATATTACTTGAAAAATTCTTACAAGCAGAAGCGTTAGTAACTGTACTTGGAGGAGATAGAATTGGAATACGAATTGCTTGGGGTACAGGTGGAGATAAAGGAGCTGCTGTAGCTGGAATGAGAGATTTAATTCTTAAACCAGATGTTTATAATATTTTAAAGGTTAGACATAATTATACTCCTGATAGAAAATATATTTTAACTGGAATGTTTATTCCTGCAACTAGAATGGTTGCAAGTTTAGTAGACAAAAGAGGATGATGTAATAGAGATGCAGCAGAAGAATATTGAAATGAGATTAGAAAAACAAAGGTTGCAAACCCTAAAAGTTTATTAATCTTTAAAGCAGAGTTCTGTTTTACAATTGAGGAAGCATTAATCCAACAAGGTGATAATATGTTTCCAAGAGAAGAACTTGCAGAGCAAATGGCAAGGATTGATATTTATAAAGATGTTCCAAAACCACATTTTGGATCTTTAGTTTGGCAGAGAGATGATAAAGATAATCCCACTGGAGTAAAATGAAGAGAAGGAAGAGAAGAAGGTGATGGAAAGATTTTAATAATTGAACATCCGTTATTATCTGAAGCAGGACTAGACTATAAGAATTTATATGTTGGAGGAATTGACTCTATTGATATAGGAACTGATGATACATCTAATCAAGATGATAAAACTGTTTCTGATTTCTGTATAGTAATTAAGAAAAGAGTATTTGGAATATCTGAACCAATGTATGTTGCAATATATAAAGATAGACCCAGAGATCCTAGAGAAGCTTATGATAATGCAGCAAAATTATTAACTTATTATGGTTGCCAAGCAGTTTTAGAATCAACTAGAACAGCTATCTCTACTTATTTTAGAGATAAAAAAATGATAGAATTATTAATGAAACGTCCACGTGCGACTATGCCAGATGTATCTAAAGGTAATTCACAAATGAGAGGAACTCCTGCAACTTTAAAAGTAATTACACACTATAGAGAATTGATATATGATTTTTGTTTAGATTATTCTCATACAATTGCATTTAGAGAAATGGTTGAACAATTATTAAACTATTCTGATGAGAAAAAGAAAGACTTTGATATTGTGGCAGCTATGGGAATGGCTGAATTAGGAGATGAGGAATTATCTTTTAAAAAACCAGAAGAAAGAGAACCAAAGGGTAAAACATTTAGTGATATAGGATGATTTACTGATAGAAATGGTTATAAACATTGAGGTAAAATACCTAAAACTGAAGAAGAAAGAAATGGACGAAGTAGAATTAAGGCAAGTGATTCTTGATTATATAAAGAATTGTTATAAAGCAGAGTATATTGGATTATTGCAAGTAAAGAAACTTAATCCAGGTTATGTTTTTATTATAGGTATTCCTAGTTATATGTTTCCTACAACAATTACATGTGATTATGATAATGATGAAAGTTTTTTAAATTTTATTTATGCAGAAATAAGAACAAGAAATTACATGAGAGCTGATATGTATAAAGTAATTAGAACAAATGACTCAAAAGAAAAAGAATAAACAAGAACAAGAACAAGAAATTCTTGATAATATTAACAGAGCAATTAATGAGTTAGTTTATGAAAAAACTCAATTAATTAAAGCCTATAATTATTATCATGGAAAAAGAGATCCTGAGCAATTTAGGCATCTAGAAGAAAATTATGGTATAGGTACACCTACATCAGTAGAGTTTATTCCTTTGGTGAGAAAACATGTAGATGTTTTAATTGGGGAATATTTATCAACACCATTACTTCCAAGAATTTCATGCAAAGATGAAGATACTTTATCTAATATTCATAGAGATAAACAATTAAAAATAAATTCTGAAATTGTAAATGTATTGAAACAACATTTACAAAATCAAATTTATTCTGCTTTACAAGGAAAACCAGGAACTCCTGATTCACAAATACAGGAAGAACTTGATAAAGTATTAGAGGCAACTGAAAGAAATTTCATATCTGATTACGAAATTGCAGGACAAAATATTATAGATTGAGCAATGCAATCAAGAAACATTGATTTTACTAATAAAAGAAAAACAATATTAACTGATATGTTAGTATCAGGTACATGTTATTATAGAGTACTTGCATCTGATTCTAAGGAAAATGTTCAATTAAAAGTACTAAATCCAATCAATACTTTTATTGATAGAAATTCTGAATCACCATATTTAAAAGATTCAATGAGAGCAGTATCTCGTGAATATCTTACAAAAGATCAAATCTTTGCAAGATATGGAGATATACTTACTCCAGATGATTTAGAGAAATTAGAAGATATGGAAGATTTCAGTATTGATGGTTCTACTACAACTTATCTAAGAAGTTATGATTCAACTACTGGAAATACTATCTCTGATGGAATTTTAGGAGGATTTGAAGTTACACCTCTATTACCTTATGAAAGAAATACTTCTAAGTATTTTAGAGTATATCCTGTATATGAAGTAGAATGATTAAAATCTGAAAAGGATAAAAATAATGAATATATTATGAATAGATATGAAGGAACTCGTATTGGAACTAATATATTTATTCCAACAGGTTTATCAAAAAATATAATTAGAAGTGCTGATAATCCAAAACATTGTTCACTAACTATTAATGGAATGTTTTATGCAGATAGAAATGGAGATCCTTGGTCTTTAATTTTAAGCACAGCTAATTTACAGGATAAATTTGATATATTACATTTTTATAGAGATAATATTATTGCAGAATCAGGTTCTACTGGTGATTGATTAGATATAGCATATTTACCAAAAGTTTTAGGATCAGATTTAACTGAAAGATTAATGAAATGGAAAGCATATGGAAAAACTGGTATAAAAATTATAGATTCTTCTCAAGAAGGATTACCTCCTATGAATACAACTTTTGGTGGATATGATGATACAGTTAAATTAAATGCAATACAGGCAATTGAATTAGCTATACAAAGAGTAGAAGAAACTTGTTCAACTATTACTGGAGTTTTTAAAGAAAAACTTGGAGGAATAGAACAAAAAGATGCAGTAACAAATGTTAAAGTTGGAGTACAACAATCATTTTTTATTACAAAACAATATTATCAAGTCATGGATTTAATGACAAGAGAAATATTACTTGATATTCTTAACCTTGCTAAAATTATTTATAAGAAAGGAATTTCTGGAACATTAATTCTAGGTGATAGATTAAATAAAGTATTTACTGCATTACCAGAACATTATACAATAACTGATTATGATATACATGTATCAGATACTACAGAAATAATGAAAGAACAAGAAACAATAAAACAATTATCTTCTGAATTTATAAAAGCAGGAAATGTTGATCCAGAAATTATTCTGGAAGTAATTACTTCTTCAGGATTAACAAGAATGAAAGAAGATGTTTTATTAGCATTAAATAAGAAAAGAAAAGAAAATAATCAACTTGGACAATTATCTCAGCAAGTTGAACAATTGGATAAACAATTGAAAGAAACAACATCTGAAGCTCAAAAGTTACAACAAGAAGTTCAAAAACTATCTGCAGACAAGTTACAACTTGAAAGAGATAGATTGGAATTTGAAAAACAATTGAAATGGTATCAAGCTAAAACCTTAAATAGTTTTAACGAAGAGAAATTAGAGTTAGAAAAGAAAGGTGTACAACTTGAAGGGCTACAATTATTAGATGAAAATCATAGAAATGATGAGGTTAAAAACAGTACTTGAAAATATTAAAAATGGTAATAATTAAAAATGATTTTTGCTCTTTAAATAATTGTAGTCTTCAAACTAATAATACAACAGAATTTAAGAGTTCAGATAATCCTAGTGGATTTCTAAAACCAGGAGTAGATACTCCTACAGCTTTAAAAGATTATTATATTGATGATGTATACTTTTTTACATATATAATTAAGAATAATCATAACGGAACTTTTACAAATGTAACTTCTACAAGTAATACTGGAAGATTGGTTCCATATGTTCCAGGAGAAGATTTTGCTACTTTGGTATTTAATGCAGGGATTAATCAAATAACTTCATTAACTGAAGATGGATATTTTTCAATATATTCAATTGGTATTCCAAAAGAATCTATTAAAAATATAACTAGAGCAATTTCTTCAAATCATAATTATTATGTAAAATCAGATCTAAAAGTATATACTGTAAATAATGGAATAGAAACAGTTGTTGATATCTATACATTATTAACTACTACTTTTAATCTAACAAATAGTAATGTATTAATAACTAAAATAGATGTTATTAGTCAATGTTATTTATTAAAATGTTTAGATTTTATATTGGCAGAATTTGCAACAAAATATACTGATCCAACTTGTATTAAGAATAACAATGAATTTACAGAATTATGTAGAAAAAGAGATATGATTTTTTCTATAACTAATACAGTAACATATTATGTTGAATTACTTCAATATTATAAGGCATCAAAATTAATATATGATGCATCATTTTGTTCAGTATGTAAAGAATATGTCACTACAACAACTAATAACTGTAATTGCCATGCTTAATGAACTTAAATTAGATGTAATACATGAAGTAGAAAACTTAGTAGAGTTATCTAAATTTGGAAGATTTGTTAAATGAGAATCTATTGTACAAAAAATTTGATTCATTAAATATATAGAAAGTATTTATCCACATGAGTAATATTTGTCCACCAGTACTGGATTTTAAAAGATATTGTGTAAAATTTACTGATTTTAGTTGTGAACAAATAGAAGAATTAGTTTCTTATTATTCTCAATTTAATGAGTATTTATGTCAGATTATTGTTGATACAACTACTACACATGTTTCAAAATTATCTTATGATTCTTTATGAGTAAATTCTGTTTGTCAAGCATTAAATATAATAATTCCTACAACAACTACTATTCCAATAATATCATACACGTCAAGATTTAATAAATATATTTGTCAACATATTTTATACATATTTTATAATACAAATATTAATGAATTTGTGTGTCAATATAAAGTTCCACATAATTCTTTTATATCTATATTTAGAACCTGAATATGTCAATATTTAGAAATACCTACAACAGAAGAGACTACTATTGAAGAGACTACTATTGAAGAAACAACAACTGAAGTTACAACAGAATCTACTATAACTACAACAGAACCTACTAGTACTGAAACCACAATAGGAACTACTTTATCAACAACTATAGATGAATATGATAATATATATTTATATAATGGCTATACTATATTAGATGAAAGAAATATTTCCAATTCAAATGCACATGTGCCAACAAATAATGAGATTAATACCTTAATAACATTTTTAGGAGATATTGGAATTGCAGGGGGAAAATTAAAAGAAATAGGTACTGAAAACTGAATTACTGATTCAGGAAGTACAAATGATTTTGGATTTACTGCAAAACCAGGAGGATATAGAGATAATTCAGGTGAGTGTTATTATAAGGGTTATACAACATGATTTTGAATATCAACTTTATATTATGGAATTCCAACATACATTTTCCTAAATGACTATTCAAATTCTTTAAATAAAGGACATAATTATTCAATAAATAGTGGTTTTTCAATCCGATTAATTGTAGATACTCCTATTGAAATTTTAGATAATCATGCAATTTATGTAGGAAATGATTCACGTAGATATAATTGTGTATTAATAGATTCACAATGGTGAATGGCTGAAGATTTAAAAGAAACACAATATAGAGATCATTCCATTATTCCTATAATTGAAGATAATACAGTATGACATGATTTAACAAGTGGGGCAAGAAGTAGATATATAGATACTATAACTACTATAGAAGAAACTACTACAACTACTACAATTATAACAACAACTGTTGAAGAACAATCATTAAAACTTACACTTATTAATATTACTTATGCAGATTTATTAATTTCTGGTAGTTCGTCTAATGTTAGTGATTGAAATACATTTTTTGATTTACCTACTAATGGAACTCCATTTACTTCTGTTAATGTTATTGATAATGTAGTTAATCTTTATGGAGGATCTAATATTATATTAAAAGATAATTTATTTGATGATGTAGGTGGTTATGGTATTAACATAAGAGGATTTGAGGATAATGCTGGATGTATTATTATTGCTGGAAATAATTGTTTTGGTTCACGCAATTATAGTGGATGCATTTATCTTAATACTGTAACTTTACCTAATTTAACTATTACTGGAGAATGATGTTTTTATAATTGTGGAAGTTTAATAAGTTTAGATTTTCCTAATTTAACTACAATTGGAAATAATTGTTTTTATGATTGTGCAAATCTTATACTAATTAATATTCCATTATGTACAAATTTGGGTATAACAGTTGAATTTAATGGTGTATTTAATGGTATAGTAGAAAATACAATTACTTTAACAGTTCCCTCAGCATTAATGACCTGTAATGAGGGACAACCAGATGGTGATATTCAATACTTACAAGCAAATAATACTGTTACAATAATAGAAATTTAAATATAAATATTAATGGCGAATACTGGAAAAAAATTAGGTTATTTATTAGAAGTTAATAAATATATAGATGATGCATTAGTTGCAGTATCTACATGAAATCTTCTAAATGCTTTTACAATACAAGGACGATCATATCCTTTAATTACAACAGATGAATTAAAATTATATACCAATTTAGATTATACTACAAGATATAATGATTTTATTTTATTTATAGATCAATCTAATCCTGGTTATAAACTTTCTAATATTCCACAAGGAATAGTAGATGGAGCAGAATGTCATCCAACAACACTTGGACCAACAACTACATTAATTCCTACAACTTTAATTCCTACTACTATTACACCTACTACAACATTAGGACCTCCTGTTGTGTTAACATTAAGTCCTACTATTACTGGAGCAAGTACTGCAGAATGTGGTGGAAATGTTATAAGTAGTGGAAATAGAACTGTTACAAGTAGAGGAGTATGTTGAAGTACTTCTCAAAATCCAACAATTACTAATAGTAAAACTAATAATGGATCTGGAACTGGAATATATTCAAGTATTATAACTGGATTAACTCCAGGTATAACTTATTATATTAGAGCTTATGCTATTAACGCTTCAGGAACATCTTATGGACAACAATTTAGCATAAATAGTTCAGCGGTATTACCTACTATTAGTACTAATTCAATTACTGGTATTAGTGATTCTTATGCATTTTCTGGAGGAAATATAACTAATAATGGTGGAGCATCAATTTCTGTAAGAGGAATATGTTGAAGTACAAGTCAAAATCCAACAACTAGTAATCCAAAAACAATTGATGGATCTGGTTCTGGAAGTTTTAGTAGTTATCTCTCTGGATTATATTCTGAGACATTATATTATGTAAGGGCTTATGCAATAAATAGTGCTGGTACAGCTTATGGAAATCAATTAAGTTTTTATACATTAGCAACTACTACAGATGAACCTACTACTGAAGAACAAACCACTATTATACCAACAACAACTATTCCACCTACAACTCCAATACCTCCTACAGCTCCAACAACATTACCTGGAAGTACAGTTTTAGGAAGTTATTATACTTTTTATGTAAAATGTCCTAATGATGGATATTATTATAAACATATTGAAGATACATCCTTGGAATTAAGTTCTCTTGATAGAGTTTATATTGATGGAGATTATTACATATTTGCAAATGAAATATATTCAGTAACAGATGCATGAACTAGTATAGATTATCAATGGGTTAATGGAACAGTAATTTCAACAGGTCAAAAATATTGTCCCGGAGAAACTACAACAGAAACAACTCAACCTATTACTACTCAATCAACAACTCAATCAACAACTCAACCAACAACATTACCTATTACAACGGAAATAACGACAGAAAACACAACTACACCATCTACACCTTATGGTTATTATAGTGTAGTAAGTGCCTGCCCATTTAATGAAGGTGATCAACTTTATGGGTATTGTGCTGCTACTGAGAATGAAATCAATCATAGTGGTATAAATTATCCAATAATGACTGATGGCTCTGCCATATATATTGTATTTAATAGTGCAAGTACTCCTTCTTATGAACAATGAGGTTATCCATTAATTACTGGGTTAACACAAATTGAGGGAGATGGTTGTCCACAAGAAACAACTCAAGGTACAACTACTGAGAATACTACTGAAGTAACAACTACTGAGGACACAACAGGTAACACAACTACTGAAGATACAACTACTGAAACTACTACAGAAGGAACTACTACATTAGGAACATGTTCATTATATTCTGCTACATGTGTAACTCCAGGACAGATAGCTTATTTTGAATGTGAACCATGTTGAGGAGGAACATCTAGTTTTAATATTTCATATGGAGATCCAGCTGTAGATATATGTGCACAATCAGGAACTGTAGTTAATACACCTGATAATTATGGTAGTATAAGTTTTGTAACTGATTGTAGTAATCCTTAATATATGTTAAAGATATTAAAGGCAAAATATGGAGGTAAGGATGTTAAAGACATTCTTACCCAACATATTTATACAGATAGTATAAATATAAAAATTGGAAATTATCTATTTGGAGATCCATTGCCAAATCAAATTAAATATCTTGAATTAGAATACTCTTTTGGAAATGGAATAAAAAAATTAGAACTTACTGAAAATGATAATTTATCATTATTTAAAGAATTAGATAATACTTTACCATTAATTTCATGTAAATGTATTACTTATGGTAGAGTAGAATCTTTAGAAGAATCTATTCAATCTTTTTTACAACAAGAATACATTGGGCCAAAAGAATTAATAATTGTAAATGATTATCCACAACAAAAATTATTCTTTAAACATCCACAGATTAAAATTTTTAATATGAATAAAACTTTTGATACTATTGGGGATAAAGAGAATTTTGCAGTAAAACAGTGTTCTGGAGAAATAATTGTAGTATGAGATGATGATGATATAGCTTTACCTAATCATTTAGATAATATTTATAAATATTTCATAGAAGGAACTGATCTAATGTATTGAAATAATGGAATCTTTATGATGAAACATCAAATTGAGAAATTATGTTCGTTAGGTAATTCTGGAATAGTTTATAGTAAAAATATTTGAGAAAAAGTTGGAAAACATGCCAAAGAAAATTTTGGATATGATATGACTTTTACTTCTAAAATATTAAAAGAATCCAAAAATATAGTAAGAGCTAATCCTATTAATGAAGAAGTTAGTTGAATTTATAATTGAGGGGATGGTAATTATCATATGTCTAGTCAATCAAAGTTAAATGTATTAATAGAACATCAAAAGTTTATTGAACAACAGAGATTAAATAAAGAGATTATTGTTGGAGATATTCAATTAGAACCCCAATGAAAAAGAGATTATAAAAAAATGTTAATTGAGTTTTTAGACTTAAATAAATAAGAAAATGGAATTATCAGAGAAATTTAAAAATATTTTTGAAAGTAATGAATGGGGTGGAAGTGAAAGTAGAAGTGGAACTGGAAGTAGTTTAGATGCAACAAAAAAATTAAGAATGGAATTACCATTTTTATTCTTAAAATATGATATAAAATCTATATTAGACATTCCTTGTGGAGATTTTAATTGGATGAAGAATTTAGATTTAGATACTATAAGTTATGCTGGGGCAGATATTGTAGAAGATATTGTACTACAAAATAGATGGAAATACCCAAATAAAAAATTTTTAACTTTAGACATTATAAATGATCAATTACCTATTGCAGATTTAGTTTTTGTAAGAGATTGTTTAGGTCATTTAAGTGAACAAAATGTTATTAAAGCCATAAAAAATATTCAACAAAGTGGAAGTAAATATTTGTTAGCAACAAGTTTTCCCTCTAAACAGATTAATTATCCAATCTTAGATGGACAATGACATCCCATTAATTTAACAGTACTTCCATTTAAGCTAAAACCAATATATCTTATAAATGAAGATTGCAGAGAAGCATATCCATATTATAATGATAAATCTATGTTATTATTTGACTTGTCTAATTTATATAGTTCATAAATGAAATTTATCTTAACAATTCCTGATACAAAATATTACTTATGACAGACACTTGTTCAAATTAATAATTTTCGCAAAATGGGAATTGAACAAGACGTAGTTTATTTATTTGGATATACTAATAAAGTGTCTCCAGAGTTAAATAAAATTATTAGAAGTAAAGATTTAAAATCTGAATTTTATGTATTTAAAGATGAAAGAGAAAAAAGAGGTTATGCTGTTTCTTTAAGTCCACATTTATTTGAAAAATTTTGTAGGATTAGTAATATTATGGAAACTGAAACAATTTTTCATACTGATCCTGATGTTATTTTCACAAAGAAGATGGATTTAGAAAAATATGATAGAGATGCAATTTGATATTTAAGTAATACACAATCCTATCTTCATTCTCCTTATATAAAAAGTAAAAGTCCTGAATTATTTAAAAGAATGTGTGAGATTGTTAAAATTGATCCTACTTTAGTGGAAAAGAATGATAAAAATACTGGTGGAGCACAATATATTCTTAAAAAAACAAATGAAGAATACTGACATAAGTGTTATAATGATTCAGAGGATCTTTATAAATTAATGAATGAAACTTCAAATATATATAATCCTAAACATCCTATACAAAAATGAACTGCAAGTATGTGAGCATTTTTATGAAATGCATGATATTTTGGTCATGAAACTAAAGTAGTAAAAGAATTAGATTTTTCATGGGCAACGAGTGAGATTTCCTCATGAGACAAATTAAATATTTTTCATAATGCAGGAATTACAAAAGTTGATGATATTCATTTTTATAAAGCACAGTTTAATGTAAAAAGTCCATTTGGTCAAGAGATTAAAGTATCTGATACTAATTGTGGATACAATTTTGTAAAAGAAATTAGAGAAACTGAAAAGAATTTTAAGGAATTAATATTTTAATTATGTATAAATATACAGGTAAAAAAAGGTCACTTACTTTTAATATAATAAGTGATGCAATAAAAATAACATATGATGGTAAGGATTCTTTTACAGTTAATGGAGTTTATTATCCTACAATATCGAGTAATGTATTATCTACAATGGTTCAAATTAATTATGAAACCAGATTTGAAGCATTTAAACATTATATTGAATTACAAATAGATGGAATTGATTTTAGATATATATGTTATTTAAATGAGGCGGAGTATGTAGATGAATCTGGTTGTTTTTCAGAATCTTTAACTACTGAAGAAACTACTGAAGAAACTACACTTTTACCAACTACTTTAGCACCAACTACTAATATAACTACCCAAGCTACAACGCAAGTTACTATTTCAACTACATTATCTACTACATTATCTACTACTGTTTCTACAACCCAATCTACAACAGTTTCAACTACTCAATTTACAACTACTGAGTATGTACCACATATTGTTGATGAATATGGATATCAATATAATGGATTAACTATTAATAATATTGCAAATTCTGGATGACATATACCTACTCGAACTGATGTGGATATATTATTAGCTAATGTTGGTGGTGCACTAATTGCTGGGGGACATTTAAAAGAAGTTGGTACTACTCATTGACTTACTCCAAATACGGCTGCAACAAATGATTTTGAATTTAATCTCTTACCTTCTCCAAGTAGAGGAAGTAATGGTTCTCAATTTGCATACGGATCCCAAGTTCAAATTTGGACTAGTACTGAACTTAATATAGGTGATCCAACTATATTATATGTATCACAACTAGGTTATTATTCAAATGCAAGTGCTTATACAGACAGTGCTTTAAATGTACATTATGGTATATCAATTCGATTAATAAAAGATAATGGAATAAATACTGGCACATATATTGGTAATGATGGAAAGGAATATCCTACAGTAAAAATAGGAGATCAAGTATGATTGGCAAAACATTTAGCAGAAACCAAAGATAATAATAATAATCTCATTCCATTAGTACAAGATGAATCAGAATGATCAGGATTAACAACTGGTGCTAGATGTTATTATGTAGTTTAAATAAATTTATGCATATTTTAAGATTAAAAATAATAAAGTCTAATTAAGATATACTTATTTATTAATAATTTTTTAAAATATTGAATTTTATTTTAAAGAATTTACTTATTTTTGTTAATAAAAATATTAAAAATATTCTTATTTATAACTATTAAAAATATATAGATATACCATTTAAAAAATTTAAAAATAAAAAAATTATGATTATAGAATTTTTAACAGATATTGATAACCATTTAATAGGAAGTATGTTAGCTTGTACTGAGGCTGTTGGTAATGCCTATGTTAATAGACATGTCGCTAAAGTCGTAGAAGGTGAAATTATTGCACTAGGAAGTACTACTGATGATAAAAATGGATCAACAGATACTACTCCTGCAACTGAGATTGGTATTCTTAAATATTTGTCATATTTATGACAAAGTGTGTGAAGTAATGCTAATACAGCAAGAACCACTGGAACTAAAGTTATTACAGTACAACAAGTAGATCCTAATGGTGTTACTCCTTCATATAATACAAATGGAACCCAAAATGTAATGGTAAATGCACACAGTTACTTACCTGCAACACATTGGAGTCCTACAGATTTTTCTGTTGTATATACAACTGCATCAACTCTTACAGCATCAGGATTTACAGTAGGTGGAACATCTATAACTCTTGGTAGTAATGTATCTATTAGATCTTTAGGAGTAACAAATGCTTCTAATGTAATGACATTATACGAAAATGGAGTTGGAGGAATTTCAATTTCTGCTGCCGCCAATGTGATTACTGTTTTAAAAAATGGAATTGCTTTAGCAGTTTTTTTAGGAACAGATCTTAGTTATAAGATTGGTTTATGTTATCAACAGAAAGGTTTTGATATTCCAACAGATAGTATAAAAGCTTCTGCATTTTCTGTACTTACATCAGGAGTAGATGCAACCAATACAGGCGCAGGTACAGTATATTATCCAGGATCAACAGGTTTATCAATGAATGGTTTTGTTGATATGTCAATTTCTGGTAAATTAATTGATGCATCATCTGCAACAATTACTGTAGAAATAACACAAGATGAAGATCTTGCTGGAGCTGATTGAGTACAAGCTTATGGATATGATGTAAAAAACAATGTAATGGTTACAAGTTTTGTTACAACAAATGGAACATTTGCTTGGGATTTCGATAATATGAACTGTAACGCATTTAGAATTAAAGTTGTATATGGTTCAAGTACAAATACAGGTATTGTTAAAATAAGACGTAAATCTATTTAATATGAGACCTAAAGTACTTTTAGCAACTATAGTTGCATATGCAAATGATACATGGCAAACTGCTTTAGATTATACAGGAAATATTGCCAATTTATTTAAATTATCAAAAGATAATGTTACAACATTTGGACAACCAGTTGGCATTAATGCATTATTTCATGTTAGAAATGCTGGCGTTAATAGGTTTATTGATATTCCAGTAGATGCATTATCACCTGCTGGAACTGAGCATGGTGTTATAATAACTGTAGGTGGTGTTGACTTATTTAAAGTAACAGCATTATCTGATGGTGCAGGTAGTGTTAATAACCCATTAGTTTCTGTAACTAATCTTTTAGAGGGTTATACTACTCAAGCAACAGCTAGTGGTACAACTACGTTAACTTCATCTTCAGCATATCAACAATTTTTTACTGGCACACTTATTCAAACATTAGTTTTACCAGTTGTAACTACCTTAAGAAATGGTGCATCTTTTTGGATTACAAATAGTTCAACTGGTGCTATAACTGTTAACACTTCTGGTGGTAATCAGTTAATAATTATGGCTGCTGGATCAACAGCTACATTTACGTGTATAAATGTAGCTGGAGGTACTGGTATAGCTTCATGGAATTACTGGTATGAAGGAGTAATTGTAGCAACTGGAAAAAAATTGAATGTTTCTAATAGCTTAACATTTGCTGGTGTAGATGCTTCAACATTAACCTTTCCAGCTACTGATACTATTGCAGGATTAACGGTTGTACAAACACTTACTAATAAAAGAATAACTCAACGTGCTCCAGCAGTAACTCAGTCAGCTACTCCTACTATTAACACTGATGTTACTGATCAAGTACATATTACTGGATTAGCTCAGGCTATTACATCAATGACTACTAATTTAACTGGTACTCCATTACAAGGAGATCAATTATGGTTTGATATAACTGATAATGGTACAGCAAGAGCAATTACGTGGGGTGCAAAATTTGAAGCGTCAGGTACGATAACATTGCCTACTACTACAGTTCTAGGAGTCAGATTAGATGTAGGATTCGCATGGAATAGTGTTACTTCAGCTTGGAGAATCATATCAAAATCATAACATGAGACAATTAGCAGAATTAGAAAAAAATCTTATTTTCTACGCACCATTGGACGAATGGAGTGGAACTCGTGATCTTGTTAGTGGAGCGATAGGTACACCTACTACTATTTATCCAACAATAGATAATAAAGGTAATGGGAGGAGGTGGCTGGATTATAGCAATACTATTTATAGTTATACCTCATTTCCAAGCATTACGTTTTCAGCCACAGACGCATTTAGTATTATATTGAAAATTAATCCAAGTAAATTAGGCTGGAGTTTTCTCGTAGGAAGTTCAGTCCATAATGATGGTATTAATATTAATTATGTAGGAAATGTCTGGTCATTTAGAAATCAGAGTCTCGTTTATGGATATTTTTCTGATGTTCCAATTATTAACACATGGGTTACTATTGCTTATGTTGCAGATGGAAAAGGAAATATTTCATTATATATAGATGGTATATTTCACCAAACAATCACAATGGGTAGTGGCGGTACAGCAATTACTTTTAATAGAATTAATTCTGGTGATGCTACTAATAATAGATTTGCAGGATCAATATCTATGTTAAGGATTTTCAATTATGCACTAACTCCAACTCAAATAGTTAATTACATTAAACCTGAATATGCTATTGAATATGCTGATAGGATTATAGGTACTATAGGAACAGAATTAATTACTAATTCAGCAGATAGAGATTTCTCTTCTGACACTGGTTTTTGGTCAAAGCTTGGTAATGTAACAATTTCTGGAGGTATTTGTAATATAAACACATCTGGAGCAATTGCAGAGATATATAAAGATGCTATTTGGTTAATTAATAAAAAATATAGGTTAACAATACAACTATTGGCCAACAGATTAGGTCAATTAGCTATTGATGGTGGAATTAGTACTATACCTATATTAGCAATTCCAGGAACCTATTCATACATAATTACTGCTTCTTCAACACTTGCAATAAAAAGATCTGGAAGTGCTACTGATGCAGATTTTAGTAATTTATCGTTAATTCAAGTTGGGTGTGTATTAGATTTAAATTCAGAAGGTATGGGAACATCTACTTGGGTAGATAAGACTAATTCATTAACTGCTACTAATTCTGGATGTCAATATATTTTACCAAGTTCTAGCAATTTAGGTACTACATATTTTAATGGAAGTACTGGAAAAATTGTATATAATGGAATGAATGGATTAGTTGGAGATATTACAATAGCAGTTATAATTAATCCAATATCTATACTTACAACTGGGTATATATTTTCTAATACTCAATGTTGGATAAATATACTAACTACTATGAGATTAGGATTTAGTAGAGCTGGCTCAACTACCATTGCTTCAATAAATAATAGTATTAATTTAAATACCATAAATATTATTCTAATAACTTCTAAGTCTGATGGTGTAACAAATTTTTATATTAATGGAGTTCTAAGTGGAACTGCAAATCAAGCTGCTGGTACTCCAGTAGATGGTGGATCAACTTTAAATATAGCACAACAAGCTGGAAATGGATTTTACAATGGAAGAATGAATAAACTTGCCATTTGGAATACAATCTTATCTTCAGATCAAATTGCATTAATAAATCAAACCTTCTAATATGAGACAAATATCAGATTTACAACGAGGACTTATATTTCACTCACCATTTGATGAATGGATGGGTGCTCGTGATTTAGTAGGAGGTTCTACTGGTATTATTACTGCTGCATATCCAACTATTAATAATGAAGGAAATGGAAGAAGATGGTTAAGTGGAGATGGTGCATCTTCATATGTATCACTACCATCTATGCCAGCTTTTGGTACAAATGATTTTTCTGTATCAGTTAAGATAAAAACAAATACTATTGGGTCGTTAAGAAATATAATTGGTGGTGCAAGTAACGCTTTTCAAATTTACATTCTATCTACAGGCTTTATTCAGTCAAGCAAGATTGGTGTGGGACAAGTTACTCAGTCTATAGTAGCATTAGTAGCAAATACAGAATACGCTATATCTTATGTAAGAAATAATGGAATTGGAACATATTATATAAACAATGTTGCATGTGGTTCATTTTCTGATGTTTTTGACTATTCAGTAGCATCAACAAGATTATTTGGAACTGGTGGATATTTTGATGGTACTATCTCAATGTGTAGAATTTTTAATTATGCTTTATCATATCAACAAATTCTTAACTATTCAAAACCAGAGTATGCAATAGAATATGCTGATAGAGTAGTATTAACTGAAACAATTTCTGGTGGAGATTTTGAAAGTGGAATTATTGGAACATTATTATCTGATGGTGGTGAAACATCGTCTTGGACACTTAACACAAATTCTCCAATCTCAGATCTTAAAGATGGATTATTAGTGGTTTCATCACAAGGAACTGGTGCCACAAGACCAAGAATTACATTTAATAAAACAGTTGGTGATACTGGAAAAATATGTAAACTATCATTTAAATATAAAGTTAACTCAGGAACTTGCTTATTTAATGGATTTTGGACAGGATTATCATATATAGGAGCACAAACATTATCTGGAACTGGTATTGTTAGAATATATTCTAAAGGATTTTCTGATTTATCTACTTGTTTTTGTGCATTTGATGGAAGAAATAATTTTAATATTCAAATTGATAATATTTCATGTGTTCAAGTTGGTTCAATTCTTGATCTCACTTCTGAAGGATTAACTTCTGGAACATGGATTGATAAGACCAACACATTGACTGCTACTAATAGTGCCACATTATTTCAGATGCCTACTACAAGTAATTTAGGAGCCTTTAATTTTAATGGTTTGGCAAATATTGCTTATACTGGAATGAATGGATTAACTGGGGACATTACATTTGCTATGAAAATTATTCCAATTCTAAATTTATCTAGTGGATATGTTTTGGCTTTACCTAATGGATTTTGTATAAGTATATACGCGGGATTAACTGCAATACAAGTTAAGAGAGATGCTACTACATGGGTTACTTTTTCAACAATACAACCCAATACCACATATATATTAATCATTACTTCAACATCTGCTGGAATAACTAACGTTTATATTAATGGTGTATCAGTAGGAACTCCTAACTCAAATTGTGGTACTCCATTAAGTGTTACATCATGGTATTTTGGAGGATCACAATATAATACAATAAATTATATTGGAAAACAATCTAAACCAACTATTTGGAATAGAATACTTTCAACAGATGAAATACAATTAGCAACAACAATACTTAATCAATAATGAGACAAATAGCAGAACTACAAAAAGGAATGATTTTTCACACACCCCTAGATGAATGGAGTGGTGGTAGAGATTTAGTTAGTGGAACAATTCCCACTAATACTGCTGTTTATCCAGTTCTTGATAATAAAGGTAATGGAAGGAGAGCATTAGATTGTAATGGAGTAAACTCAAAATCAATTATATCTTCATTACCACCATTTGGTGTTAATGATTTTTCTATTATAATAAATTTTAATGTTTCAGATAAAACAGCATTATCTTATCAAGGTTTATTTGGCCAAACTACTGGAAGTGATGGAATTGGTTTATGGATTTATAATAAACAGTTAACATTTGAGTTAGGTACACCAACTACATATATTAATCTTTATTTTCCTAATGCAAGTTCTGCAATAATTTCTGGAGTAAATCATTCACTTTCAATCATAGTTACAAGATCCTCATATGTTGACTGTTATTTGGATGGTATACTAAGAGATCATGTATTAATTTCATTAAGTACAAGTGTAAATATTACAGCTACTGATTATAATATTGGAAGATTTTGGGCTGGTTACTTTAAAGGTTCTATTTATATGTTCAGAGTATTTAATTATGCTTTAACATCTCAGCAAGTTATAAACTACTCTAAGCCAGAGTATCCCATTGAGTGGATAG
>Ga0302296_1000217_pt1 | contig 50753 bp, 44 predicted proteins | sample III_Fen_N3_1_FD_194546 | JGI IMG/M metagenome (GOLD analysis project Ga0302296, IMG submission 194546) | Peat permafrost microbial communities from Stordalen Mire near Abisko, Sweden - III_Fen_N3_1 | ecosystem: Environmental > Terrestrial > Soil > Wetlands > Permafrost | place: Sweden: Abisko... | reverse complement strand
CCGACGGATCGCTCAACGAGCGTCGTTTAAGAGTTGTACCGCTTTCTATTGCCCAAATACAATTGGCATTACCTACCGCAATCTGCGAAAAGTTATTTCCTGCAAAAATCCAATATCCCATAGAGTTGTTCTAAAATTTCGACACAAGATAAAATTATTGAGTATCCGATCACCGAAAGAAGCCGTTGGATATATTGATCGTCGATTTCGTGATAATGAACGGTAAAACCCGTTGCATTTCAGCTGGCTTTTTGTTTTAATTCGTTACATTTACAAAAACACATCTCCATGCACTATTACTACAAATCCGTGGCTTTTGCCGTGGGCTGTTTGTTGCTTACTTTTTCCTCTCTTGCTCAATGCCCAACTTGCGGAAACGGATTAGTAGATGCAGGCGAAACCAATCTCAACTGTCCGCAAGATGTCAATCACGACGGAACCTGCGTTTCTCCATGTTCACAACCTGCACCTTTTGAATCGGTAGCAGGAACAAGACAATCTTTTGATTTTGTAGGAGCAACAACTTACGGAACGGCTTCATTGCCGGTAGGCTGGACATTTGCCGGAGCGCCTACAGCTACAACTGCCGGAGCATTACCCGCGGCGGATGCCTACGGAGCAAAAGCAGGTTTGGTGCAACCCAATTGTAGCGGTTCATGCACGGGAACCAATGGTTTTTGTATTGGAAATATTGCCAATTCTATTGCGGTAGGTGGTAGCGGAACCGGCGGAAAATTAGGTGCGAATTTCGACGGACGCACCAACATCAATCAAAACCTCAGCTATGCGGTTTTAAGAGGTCAAAATAATCCAACACTTGTTTCACCCACGTTTAATATGAGTGCCGTTGAAGGCTTTAAAATTCAGTTTTGGTTGAATGCTTCAGAAACTTCCTGCGGTCAAACCAACGGTTGGGGAAGCTGCACCGGAAACAATGTTTTTCTAGATTTTTCAGCCAACGGAGGAACTAACTGGACGCAAATTATGACCTTAAACACCAGCAGTGCCAGCACAGATATGGCAACCAATGCTACCACCAATACCTTTTGGATTCAGGAAGGTACATGGTCACGCGTGTGTCTCACCGTTTTCAAAACCAGCACCGCCACAGGAAATTTTTATCCCGCTGCCGGCGCCAATACAGCACCAAGTGGAATGATGGTGAATTCGGCGTATTTTACAAACAGCTTTAAGTTCCGCGTTCGTTATTCACAAAGCGCCTCTTGCACCGGTACAATAACTACTACCAATCCTGGGCGTTACCTGGCGATTGATTATCCTGTCATCACTTCCGGAAACGAATGCATTCCTTGCGGACTTTCGTTCATTAACATGTGCGGTTACGGTGCCGATAACAACGACGATGGTGTGGGCGGAAGCGGAACAACCACCACAACGGTTTTCGGAACTACCAAACGAAGCATCAATAATGCAGAACGGGGGGTGGAAATTCTCACTTCGCAAACAGCCGCATTTGCTTCGCAGAATCTCACTGGGTCTGCTTTCGCAACCAACTACGACCTCTGTAATGCCGAAGGTGGCGACCGGCAATGTATCAATTGGGAAACAATTAACGGTTTTTATACTTCCGTTTACGAAGTGTTGGCCGACTTTGAAATTGCGAATGTGAACCTTCAATACTACAAAGGAACAACTCCGCAATCAACAACCTTGAGTAAAGTAACTAATGTCGGGAAAACACCTACTATCGGATGGCGCTACTCGGGTAACCGATTTGTCTCTTGTGGGTCACTTTCCGACCTCAATCCGGGGTGCAACGGTTATTCGTTTCTCACTCCATCTTTACCCACTCAATTCATTCGAGCGTTTTACGCATTGAATACGAATGGTTTGGGACAGGCTTACGCGTATTACGGACCTTCGTCGGCCTCCCATTATTTTGCCGGACCCATGTTTGCGCCGCTCAACCGCCCGGATACGATCACAGGTTCCGGAAATTACATTGTTTGTAGTGGAACCGACCCTGTTTTTACGGGAATTGTTGACTTCTGTTTTGATGCAAGCGGAACTTCAGGAAGTGCGACTTTAACAATCACCGGACCCAACGGTTTTTCGGAAACCATTGCAAGTGGCGCTGCCGGTGTGACTCCTGTTGTTGATGCGGGAGATTACACCATTACGTCAAGTCCACCCAGCTCACCTGCCCAATGCCTCAATTGTTCAAAATCGGTGTGTGTAACACTTTCAGCGGCCGATCTTGTTGTTTGTGGCGGATCTTTAGGAGTTGATTTAACAGCATTCGACGGTTATTGCGAAAACCGAAAAGCTTACTTGAATTGGACTACTGAAACCGAAGAAAACAACGACCGATTCATTGTAGAACGTTCTGCTGATGGTCTTTCGTTTGAAGTGATTTCAACGGTAAAAGGTGGCGGGAATACGCATTTGCCGACAACTTATTCCTATACAGACATTACTCCTATTACCAATCAAGTCAATTATTACCGTTTACGTCAGGTGGATGTTGACGGGAAAGAAACCATCCTTAAAACCATTGCGATTGATTGCTCAGGAGACAACCACTTGGTGATTACTCCAACGGGTTCAAACGGTGATTTTCTGGTAGTAGCCGGTTCATACACCTTGGCCAGCGCTCCGTTTACGGTCTATGATTTACTTGGCACAACAATCGCTTCCGGAAACCTGAAAAACGGACAAACCACCTTGCAGTTAGGTAAGGAAAAAGGATTGGTGTTTGTGCGGGTATTGGGTGAGGAAGTTACCTTGGAACAGCGATTGGTTTTGGAGTAGAAGCGACTTTTTTTCGTTCAAAAATAGTGTTCGGGAATTTGGGATATCCCGAACATGCGAATTCCCTAATTTTGTTTTAGTATTCACTCAAAAAAAACTATTTTCCCCTGATATTTTGCAATTAGACTTCTAAAATGCCGAACCAGGACTCCATTCTCTTAGGAAAGAAACCACAACAACCAATTATTTCGCCACGAAAATGGTGGTTGGCCATGATACTGAGTCTAATATTTCCAGGATTGGGGCAGCTTTACAACGGTCAATGGAAAAAAGCCATCGTTCTTGCAGTCGCATTGATACTTCTTCCTGTTACATTTGGAATACTTCATTTGACCGCTCATTTTTGGGGATTTATAAGTCTGTTTTTTGTTGTTATTCTATTCCGGTTATGGATCACGATTGATGCTGCAAGAAAAGCCATCCCGTTAAAATTATTCGAATTGAGAAATTACAACCGAGGTATCATTTACATTGGAATAGCGGTTTGTTATTCTGTGTTTTTTACGTTGTTCGATACCAGAACTACCTCCGGAGTATCCTGTTTTTTTATCTCGAAATTTTATGGTGAACCAACAGTGTTAGAAGGAGATTATGTCATAATAGATGTTTGGGCTTATACAAATCATAATCCTCAATACGGCGATCTTGTTCAGGTGCCAGTAGCTGATGATTTACTCCGTGTTTATCGGGTAATAGGATTACCCAACGATAGGGTGAAAGTAGAAAAAGATACTCCGATTATCAATGGAGAAAAATGTCGGGCTGAATTAATTGATGCTTCTGCACCTGAATCACACTTTAAACTTCCAAACATTCATTTACAAGAATGGGAAGAAATGTTGCCCAACAATCATCTACATAGAACGCTAAAATACTCCTATAACATGGACGTGTCGCCAACAGATGCTCCTGAGATTCAAGTTCCGGCCAATTGCTATTTCGTAATGGCTGATAACCGAGGAAATGCTTTAGACAGTCGTTTCTTTGGTTGTATTAGGCGCGAAGATATTTTGGGGCAGGTTGTGTTTTCGGTTTGGGGGATGGACAATTCACGTATGGGGGTTGATTTTCGTGAAAAATAATATTTAACTACTTGATTTAAATCGATTTAATTTCAGTAATCCAGCAATAACTTGTCCCGATAACCAGTTGCTTTTTTGCAATGCAGTGTATAGGGATTACGGAAGTTTTTGACACTTGTTTTTCTCCTTTCTCCAAAACCCCTCTTTTTGGTATCTTTGCCCCCATTGAACGAGCAGGAATAGCAGCAATTATGGAATACAATTTTCGCGATATCGAATCTAAATGGCGCCAAAAATGGGCCACAGACAAACCGTTTAAAGCCGCCGACACCAGCGATAAACCCAAATATTATGTACTCGACATGTTCCCGTATCCATCAGGAGCAGGATTGCACGTTGGGCATCCGCTGGGTTACATCGCGTCGGATATTTTTGCACGCTACAAACGCTTAAAAGGATTCAACGTTTTGCACCCGATGGGCTACGATTCTTTCGGATTGCCTGCCGAACAATATGCCATTCAAACCGGTCAGCATCCTGCGATCACAACTGCTGAAAATGTAGCCCGTTACCGCGATCAGTTGGATAAAATCGGTTTCTCGTTTGATTGGGATCGCGAAGTGCGAACTTCATCGCCGGAATACTATAAATGGACGCAATGGATCTTTAAACAGATCTTCAACGCTTGGTACAATAACGATACCGACAAGGCTGAACACATCGATGGTTTGATCGAAACATTCCGCACAAAAGGAAATGCTTCGGTAAACGCTTGCTCGGATTATGAAACAATTTTTACTGCCGAAGAATGGAACGCCAAATCTGAAAAAGAACAGTCGAATATCCTGATGGAATACCGTTTGGCTTACCTGGCCGATTCGTGGGTAAACTGGTGTCCTGCATTGGGAACTGTGCTTGCCAATGATGAAGTGATCAATGGTGTTTCGGAACGTGGCGGACATCCAGTAGAACAAAAACTCATGCGTCAGTGGTCGATGCGTATCAAGGCATTCGCCGAACGATTGCTGACAGGTCTGGAAACCGTAGATTGGACCGAATCTGTAAAAGACATCCAACGCAACTGGATCGGGAAATCAAAAGGGTGTTCTGTTTCGTTTAAAATTGAAAATGTAAAATTGAAAAGTGGTGAAGAGGCTTCGATTGAGGTTTTCACTACGCGACCAGATACCATTTTCGGCGTTTCGTTCATGGTATTGGCGCCCGAGCATCCGTTGGTAAATGAGATTACAACCGATGAATTCCGCGCTGCAATTGATGCTTATAAAACCGCTGCTTCGTTGAAATCGGAGCGCGACCGCCAGGCCGATGTAAAAAACATTACCGGACAATTTACCGGAGCTTACGCCGTGCATCCGTTTACAGGTGAAAACATTCCGGTATGGATTGGCGACTACGTGTTGGCTTCTTACGGAACCGGAGCTGTAATGGCCGTTCCGTGTGGCGATCAGCGCGATTGGGATTTTGCGAAACACTTCAACATTTCGATCAAAAACATTTTCAAAGATGTTGATATTTCCGAAGCGGCTTACGCTGAAAAGGAAGGAACAATCACCGATTCCGGATTCCTGACCGATCTTCCGATCAAAAAAGCGATGGAAACCGCCATTCAGGCCATTGAAGAAAAAGGCATCGGAAAAGGAAAAACCAACTACCGTTTGCGCGATGCAATTTTCTCACGTCAGCGTTACTGGGGCGAACCGTTTCCGGTGTATTACAAAGACAATATTCCGCACCTGATCGACGATGCCAACTTGCCGATTTTGTTGCCGGAAGTAGATAAATACTTGCCTACCGAAGACGGTGAACCGCCATTGGCACGGGCAGAACGCAACGCTTGGAATCATTTTGAAGGCGACCGCATGGAAACCAACACCATGCCGGGTTGGGCCGGAAGTTCGTGGTATTTCCTCCGCTACATGGATCCGCACAACGAACTGGCATTTGTTTCCAAAGAAAAAGCCGATTACTGGAATCAGGTCGATCTTTACATCGGTGGTTCGGAGCACGCTACCGGTCACTTGTTGTATGCCCGCTTCTGGACCAAATTCCTGAAAGACATGGGCTTCATCAACTTCGATGAGCCGTTCAAGAAGATGATCAATCAGGGGATGATTTTGGGGAGAAGTAGTTTAGCTTACAATTATACATATACAGTTACTGGAGCTGACAAACCCAAAGTTCAAATTTTTGTTTCAGCAGAGGAAGCAGCAAAATCCGATAATAAAGAATTAGGATTAAAAATAAGAACCCTCTTAGATGAATATTTTGGCGGAAATTCATTTAAAGAGACGCTAGAAGGAGGTACGGAGCCACATAATTTTATATTTCGTAGGGTCCCCATCAATTATGTCGATTCTGATGTACTTGTCGATAAAGTATCTTTCCAAAAAGACTTTTCTGATTTAAAAGGAGCGTTATTTATTGATAGTTCTGATGGTAAATTTTATTGCGCTTCCGAGGTCGAAAAAATGTCCAAATCCAAGTACAACGTACAAACGCCAGATGAGTTGGTAGAGAAATTCGGAGCCGACACCCTGCGCATGTACGAAATGTTCTTGGGTCCGTTGGAGCAATTCAAACCATGGGATACCAAAGGAATCAATGGCGTGCACAACTTCTTGCGCAAGCTATGGCGTTTGTTCTACAACGAAGGACAAAGTATTGTTACCGATGCCGAGCCAAGCAAAGAATCGTTGAAAACCTTGCACAAAACCATCAAGAAAATTGAGGAAGATTTAGAGCGTTTTTCGTTCAATACGGGCGTTTCCAACTTCATGATTTGTGTGAACGAACTCACCGAGCAGAAATGCCATTCGCGTGCTGTTTTGGAACAATTGGTGGTGTTGCTTTCACCGTATGCTCCGCATGTTGCCGAAGAATTGTGGGAAGCTCTTGGCCATGAAGCCGGAAGTATTTCCGTTGCTACCTTCCCGACTTTCAACCCTGATTTTCTGGTAGAAGCCAATTTCGCTTACCCGGTTTCGTTTAACGGAAAAATGCGTTTCTCGGCCGAATTGCCCACTGCGATGAATGCACAGGAAGTACAAGCTGCTGTGATGGCTATGCCCGAAGCAGAGAAATGGCTCGAAGGAAAAGAACCGAAAAAAGTGATCGTGGTTCCTGGGCGGATTGTGAATATTGTGGTTTAAAACGCGGTTTTAATCACTGATAGTTAGGATTTTAATCCCACGTAATATTGCAAAATGACATGTCAAAATAATGCCGGTAATTTTGCAATATTACGTGGGATTTTTTTGGTTGTTTGAAACGGTTTTATTTCCCCCAAAAACCCACTCAATCCCCACCACGAATCATCAGAACGTTAATTTAACAAGAGTTCCTTCACCACCTATAAGCAAGATCAGCCATCGAATAACTATCTTTGCACCATGAATATCATACCGGCATTGGAAGAACGTTTTGGAGCACACCGCGTGCGCACCATACAAAATCCGTTGCATCCTGAACAAAAGCTTACCTTTTTGTACCTCGAATTGCAAATTCCGGTAACCATTCTCATGACCAACGGTTTGTCGGAATATACGATGCCCGTTTCCGAAAAATGGAAAGGCCGCGAACACGCCGAATTGTATTTCTGTTTGCCAACGTATTGGGACATGGATGATTTGGAAAATCCAAATTTTAACTGGGTTTACCACTGGATTTTTAAGCTCGAAACTTTTGTGCGCGAGAAAAATACCTGGTTCGGACCCGGACATACCATTCCATGCGGAAATCCACCGGCTCAGATTTCCAACACCATGAAACAGGAATACCTGATTTTCTTGGATCCGATTTTTATGGAAGATGCTCTTCAACCACTCGAATTTGCCGATAGAAATGTGCACTTTCTGAGTATTGTTCCCATTTTCGGCGATGAACTCGATTACAAAATGGGGAAAGGAACGCACAAAATCATCCGCAAATTTGTTGCAAAGAAAATAGACGAACGCCTCGACGATTACCGTGTTTCGGTGCTTCGAACCAGAATGCGTTTTTTCTAGTTACCACCAAGGAAGGAGAGCGTAAAACCTCCCACAGATGAACAGATTTTGGCTCGGCTAACGCCCTCGCATTATTAATTATATTTTTGAAACAGCACTAAAAAGCGCTTCCGTTAGGAGCGCTAAAATCTGTGCATCTGTGGTAAAGTATTGGACTTATAGTTTACCGAAAAACTCCACCGCGCTTTCCACGTCTTTTTTCGCGTTCCCAATCCACACATGCTCATCGTAGATAATAAACGGACGCTTCAAAAAGGTATATTCTTCCAACATGTAATTGCGGTAATCTGCTTCGGTTAGCTTCATTTCATTTAAACCCATACCGCGGTATTTCATAGCTCTTTTCGAGAACAATGCTTCGTATGAACCCACTTTTTCTTTGATCCAATCCAAAGTGTCGCCATCGATATTGGTTTGTTTGATATCGATTTGCTCTACGTCACTATTCGGATTTACTTTTCGAATGATTTCCTGACAAGTACCGCAATTGCTCAAATGATAAATTCGTTTCATGGTTGTTGTTTTTTCAGTAAGATAAATGTATTGTTTTTAGTAACAATTTTCCAGGCGGAAGTGTTTAACAAACTGTCTTTTTTGTGCGTAAATTCTTCTGCGCTCAGCGGATACGGATTTTCAACCGGCGACAATAAAATGTAGCTTGCGTTTCGAATAATTGGAAACTGGTACACCGATTCGCGCACCGCTAAATGCGGAACAAACGCCGATTGCGCGCTCACAATAGCATCTTCGGGGATGCGAGCAAGTACTGCGTAGGCTTGATCAATCGGAAATTCGCGGTTGTAATGCGCTTCTTTGTAAATGCGAATGCGGGCTTTTTCGGCATACGCTATCGTATTGTCCATCACCCGGATTGCACAAGCAAGCGAACAGACAACGGCCGTAAACGAAGCCACACGTCGCCATCTCGTAGTGTGAAATTGAGCAATTGCTTCAAATGTTCCGATCGCCAGCAACGGAGCAAGTTCTATCGCATAATGCTGATTAATGCCCCACATGGCTGCATTGTCATGAAACAACTTTTGAGCAAAAATCGGGATGAGCATGAAGAGGTAAATCGGTTTTCGGATCAAACAAAATACTGCACAAACGGCAGTAACAATCCAAAATTCGGCTTTCACACCATTGTGTTCAGGAAACGGACTGTGGTTGATAAACAAGATTTTGAAACTGTCGATCGGATGAGCAAGCAACTGCACCAATGCTTTTCCTGCTCCTGTTCCTAACACCGAATAATGAAAATGTGGATAGGTTCCCGAATTGGAAAGTGCCGGCATCACAACGCCTGTAATCAACACAAAATAAAGAATGGAAAAGCCTGAAATTGCGAGTGCAACATAACGCAATTGTTTGTCGCGGAAGTAAGTATAACACAGTCCGAATCCGATGAAAATAAGCCACAACGACATGTTTTCTTTGGCAATCAGGATCAGGATGGTGAGCACCGCAATTTGCCTGATTTTTCGTTTCGCGAACGCCAGTAACAACCATGGAACAATCATGGTTGCAACAACATTGCTGTGATAATCAAACGAAAAGGCTGCAAAAATCCCGAAGAACAACAAAAAGTAGATCAGCGCAAAACGCTTGAGATTGGTGTTCGGAAATCGATAGTAGAAATAACGGTAGATGCCAATAGCTCCAAGCAAGGTAGCAAGCAGCTGAACAACCAATAAAGTGTACGTTCCAAAGAGGTAAACCAAGGGCGAAAACAGGGGCAAATACAAATCAAAATGATCGGCCAGTAAGTTTTCGGGAACGGCTTTGAACGTTGAACTGTCGTTGAAACTCAAATGTGCGTAATCGTACAACGCATTGGTATACGCACCTAAATCAAGCGAGTAGGTGCGAAAACAATAATGATTAACAAACGAAATAAGGCTATAAACAAGGGCCGCAATCGCTAATGCCGACCACAAAAACGGTTCGCTGCGAAAACGGGAAAAGAGCCTTCGAATCACCAATTATCGGTTCTGCATGTATTCTTCGTTGCGCTTGCGATCTTCCGGTGTACCGGTGTTGCAACCGTTTGATTTTTTGGTGAAATGATGAATCCACTTTACTTGCAAATGCACCGGCCAGTAATTGCTTGAAAACCATTGAACAGTCGGTTTCAAACGATTGGCTTCGTACACGCCGATCGCAGGAAGGTAAAATCCGAAAACCAGGTAATCACCACGTCTTACACGGTATTGAAATCCAAGATGTCCGTGAATTTGAGCCATGAAGTTTTTCTGAAATTTCTGCTCGGCCATGGGCGTCTCGGTATAACTTTGAGAACCTTCCATCACCATGTAATTGAAATTTACACCCAATCCGGTTTCCAAATGCCAATTGTCACTCAGCAAGGTAAATCGGTCTGCGGTAAATCGTCCGTAAACATATCCGTTATAGAATTTTCCTTGACCTTCAACCGTGTTGATAACGTTTCCTGTTAAATCGAGGTAATTGGTTGTTGTTTTTTCGGTTCCGCCGATGTAATCAAATCCCAAACCCCAGTCTACACGGTGAATCAGGTTGGCGCCTATCCATTTGATTTCGCCTTTCTCACCACGCATTTTGTAAATCGCTCCCAAAATACGTGATGGTTTGAAACGGTAATGCGCCATTCCGATGTCAATAAAACCACCTACTCTTCCAGCAGGATCAACGGTATAATTGATCGGACGATTCAACTCATCCACACCGTCAACTTTTTCGTTTTTGAGATGACTCAAGGTATAATTCGGCCCGAAAGAAATCTGCAACGCATTCTTAGAAATATCGCGATAGTCTTGAGCACCACCGAAAAAATCACTTCTGCGTTTTTTAGGTTTGTACTGTGCCTGTGCACTATCTACAATCAATACCGAAAGCAATACCCCAAGAAATAGTCGATTCATAATGAGCGTTTTTGTAAATATCCGAATACTGACGTTTGGTTACACTACTAAGGCCAACATTTTTTCCATAACGAATGGTTCATTCCATTTTTGGTGTATGCCTTCCAACTGCATAACCTGATCCATGATCGTTTGTTGGTACTGTCCGTTTTTCAATGCATCGCTGTAACGAATGTTGCTAAATGTCACTTGCGAATAAAGCGGCATCCATTTTTCGGGATACAGATTCGAGAATTTCGCCTCGATTTTTTTACGCAACAAGAAATCAGGATCGGCAGTTAAATCGCGCATTTCAACGTAATTGAACAAAGCTAAATCCAAAATGGCATTTCCGTCGGGAACACGTTGATCGGAAAAACGATCCAACAAACCATCCCAATTACCATTGGCTTCTTTGTACATTTCATCGAAAACGGTACAATCTTCAAAACCACAATTCATTCCCTGACCGTAGAAAGGTACAATGGCATGAGCCGAATCGCCCAACAACAACACTTTGTCCTGGTAATTCCAAGGTGAACAACGTACCATGATCAATGATGATGTCGGGTTGTCGAAATAATCGTCTAATAAAGTCGGCATCATCGATACGGCATCCGGGAATGTTTTCGCAAAGAAATCACTTACTTGCTCGCGGGTTTTTAGCGTTTCAAACGACGTTTCTCCCTTCATCGGGAAAAAGAGCGTGCAGGTAAAACTTCCGTCCAAATTGGCAAGAGCGATCATCATAAACTCACCGCGTGGCCAAATGTGCAGGCAGTTTTTGTCGAGTTTGTGCGAACCGTCTTCATTGGCAGGAATCACCAATTCCTTGTAACCGTGATCGAGGTATTTCTGCGAATAATCAAACAAGGTCGATTTTTGCATGCGCATACGCACAGCCGAAAAGGCACCATCGGTAGCAAAAATGCGATCGAACACATAATTTTCAGTCGATTTTTCCTTCGTGTTGTTAAACGTCAAGGTGTTGGAAGCAAGTTCCAAATCCTGGCATTTGCGGTCGAAAAAGTACTCGATATTCGGATAGTTATCCGCCAAGTTCATGAGTTTTTGATTCAAACCACCGCGCGAAACGGAATAAATTGCCTGACCTTCTTTTCCGTATGGTTGATACGACAATGATCCGTCCAAAGCATGCATACAGCGACTGTGCATCGGGATCGAAATCGCGCGAATGTCTTCTGCTATTCCTGCAAGTTCCAAGGCTTTCCACCCACGATCAGACAACGCTAAGTTGATCGATTTTCCGCTGATCAATTTGGCTTTTCGCAAATCTTCCCGACGTTCAAAAACCGATACATTGTATCCTTTTTGCGCCATGAGGATGGCCTGCAAACTGCCTACCAATCCTGCTCCAACTACTGCAACGTTTTTCATGTTTATTTCTCTAATTACTTCAATACTAAATAGTAACTCTTTCCTTGTGTCTTTGTGTCTTCGTGGTAAGCTACTCTTGAAGAATACCGTTAATTACTCTTTTGAATCCATTCTTTATTAGTGGTGTATTAAAGTTGATGAGTAACCCTAATTTACAATCTGTCAACTTGAGATAAGTTATTACTTGTGCAGTGTGAAGATTGTTTAGAGATTCAACAGCTTTTAATTCAATAACGACTTTATTATCAATTAAAAAATCAATCCTATATCCAACTTCCAGTTCCAAATCATCATAAATGAGTGGAAGTTTTTTTTGTCTTTCAACCAAAATATCATATTGCTCTAACTCGTAGTTCAAGCAAGCTTCATAAGCAGACTCCAATAATCCCGGACCCAATTTCTTGTGTATACGCATACATGCTTTAAATACTATTTCTGCTATTTCGTTTTCTGTCGCCACAACTTTTTCATTTTAACCACAAAGACACAAGGGCACAAAGAGTAGGACAACAATTATTTATACAACTAGGTTGCTCAGATCCTACAATGCGCTGTTTGAATTTCATCCCAAAATCGCTTCTTCCAGCAATTTCCCCAAGTAATACACGTCTTCAAACGAGTTATACAACGGCACCGGAGCTACACGAATTACATTCGGTTCGCGCCAATCTGCCACCACTCCGTTTGCACTCAAAGCATCAAATAAGGCTTTTCCTTTTCCATGTACTAGTATAGACAACTGAGCACCACGTCTTGTTTTCTCACGCGGAGTAATGATTTCAAAACGACATAAATCTTGGTATTTGGCCGTTAATTCATCCAGGATAAATTCCAAGTAACCCGTCAACAAAACCGTTTTTTCATTCAAGCGTTCCATCCCTACCTCATCGAAAATTTCCAATGAAGCCCAATGAACCGCCATACTAATAACCGGTGCATTACTCAATTGCCAACCTTCGGCACCTTCCATGGGTTTAAAGCCCGGTTCCATCAGAAAGCGAGTTGCTTTATCATAGCCCCACCATCCGGCAAAACGCGGTAAGTCTGGTCTGTTGGCAAAACGTTCGTGAACATACATTCCGGAAACACCACCGGGTCCCGAATTCAAGTATTTATACGAACACCACGCTGCAAAATCAACGTCCCATTCGTGCAATTTCAAATGAATATTTCCGGCAGCATGCGCCAAATCGAAACCAACAATGGCTCCAACGGCATGACCGGCTTTGGTAATGGCAGGCATGTCCATCAATTGTCCGGTGTAATAATTCACACCACCAATCATAATCAATGCAAGCGTATCGCCCAATTCGGCAATTTTCGCCAACACATCTTCTTCGCGCAATAAGTGCTCTCCATCGCGCGGAGCAAGCCCAACCAAATCAACATCCGGGTTTAATCCATGAAAACGAACTTGCGATTCCAAGGCATACAAATCGCTTGGAAAAGCTTTGGCTTCGCACAAGATTTTGGTGCGCGTTCCCGAAGGACGGTAAAAAGACACCATCAACAAATGCAAGTTGGTGGTTAATGAATGTGTTACCACCACTTCTTTGGGCAAAGCACCCACAACACGAGCCGCTTTTTCCGTTAGGAATTCGTGGTAAGAAAACCAGGGATTTTTTCCGTCGAAATGTCCTTCAACACCCCATTTCGCCCAATCGTCCATTTCTTGTTGCACGTAAGCTTGTGCCGATTTGGGTTGCAATCCGAGGGAGTTTCCTGTGAAATAACGCACTCCCTTTTCGTGGAATGTTGGAATATAAAATCGATCGCGGTATGACTTTAACGGGTCGGCAGCGTCTAATGCCTGAGCGGCTGCAAGAGAATTCACAAATTCGGCCATGTTTAAACCTTATTTCTGCTAATTTTGTTTAATAATAGAGATGGCTGTTAAAAAGCCACTTTTCAAAGATACGAATTATAACACAATCACACATGAAGCAAACAGTTTCCCAGGCGTTATACGAAACAGCAAAAAAGTACTTTCCGGGTGGTGTAAATTCACCGGTTCGCGCGTTCAAATCGGTAGATGGAACACCTCTGTTTATCAAGAAAGGAAACGGTGCGTATATCTGGGATGAAGACGATAATGAATTCATCGATTTCTGCGGTAGCTGGGGTCCGCTCATCCTTGGGCACAACCATCCGGCGGTATATTCCAAGGTGGTGGAAGCGCTTGGAAACGGATCCAGTTTCGGGGCTCCGACGCGTTTGGAAAATGAGTTGGCGGAATTGATTTTAACCCGAAATAATTTCATTGATAAATTGCGTTTTACCAGTTCCGGAACAGAAGCTGTGATGTCGGCCATTCGGTTGGCGCGCGGGTATACCGGACGTAACAAAATTGTGAAATTCGAAGGATGTTACCACGGTCACAGCGACGCCTTATTGGTGAAAGCAGGTTCAGGCTTGGTGACGTTTGGAAATTCTTCCAGCGCCGGTATTCCCGAAGGATTTGTGAATGAAACGCTGGTTTTACCCCTTAATAACAAAGAAGCGGTAGAACAATGTTTTACTGAATATAAAGACCAGATTGCCTGCGTGATCATTGAACCGATTCCGGCGAATAACGGTTTGTTGTTGCAAGAAGAAGGATTTTTGACCTTCCTGCGTGAGGTGTGTACCGCCAACGGAGCATTGTTGTTTTTTGATGAAGTGATTTCAGGATTCCGCGTAGCTTTTGGTGGAGCAACCGAACATTATGGAGTCATCCCTGACATCGTTTCTTACGGAAAAATCATCGGTGGTGGTTTGCCGGTAGGTGCATACGGAGCTAAGAAAGAAATCATGGCGCAAATTTCACCCGACGGACCGGTTTACCAAGCTGGAACACTTTCTGGAAATCCTGTAGCCATGGCTGCCGGAATAGCGCAATTGACCGAACTTTCCAAACCAGGCTTTTACGAAGATCAGGAACGACGAACGCATTTGTTTACCGATAAAATCAACGCTCACGCGAAAGCCAAAGGGTATCATTTTGAATTGGTGACTATCGGTTCCATTTACTGGATTTCTTTCGACGATTCCAAACGAATTCGCAAATCGGAAGACATCAACCCGGATATGACAGGTTTCAAACACTTGCACAGAGCCTTGTTGGATCGTGGAGTTTACCTAGGTCCTAGCGGTTATGAAGTAGGATTTGTTTCTGCAGCTCATACCGACGAGATTCTGGAAGTTGCAGCCACGCGTTTCATGGATGCATTGGATGCGATTATGAACTAAGGCGATGGAAACATTCCGCGAAGGTGATGTGTTTTTTCAGCAGGAAAACGGCGAGTATACGGTTTATAAAGTAATTCAGTTGGGTGAAAACAACCGGTTGTATGTAAAAGCGTATTGGCCGGTTGATGGTGAACCCACGGCTGAAAATTGGCGATTACTCGATCTTCGAACGGCTTGTGAAGCGCTTCAACTTCGTGATGAACAACTGACAGAGATCCTGACGAATGAACCCGTTTCAGGTGAAGAATTGGAAGAATACACCAATTTTAAACGCATTGAAACAGGATTAAAACAACGTGCGGAAAATCTGGCGGTATTGTTAGATCACGGAGAAGTATTGTTGCAAGAAGGAAAGATTGAAGAAGCGTTGTCGGTGTTTACTGAAGCGACTAGTTATTCCAAATACGATCACCGGATTTTTGACAAGCGTGGTTATTGTTTACTGAAATTGGGGCGTTATTCGGAAGCAATTGCCGATTTGGAACATTCACTTACCATTCAACCAGAAGGAAAGGATACCTTGTTGCATTGCGCAGAAGCTTATGGTCAAACACAACAGTTTGAAAAAGCACAGGTAAAGATGGAGCAGTTAAAACGGCTATGAGGACTAGAAGACTGTTAGACTTGAGACGAAAGACTTGAGACAGTTTTTTGAAAACCTGTCTTTCGTCTTTTAGCGAAGCGGTCTCAAGTCTATTTATCTAACCGTCTTACTTCCAGTGCTTGCGGATGCGTTTCGGTAATTTCTTACGGAGCTTTTTCATCACACCTTCGCGTGAACTGATGGCACCAATTTTCAACAAATCAGAACCAACCAACACGCCGTTTCTGTAGAAGTGAAACTCGAGCGTTACCGAAACAATATCGTCTTTGTATAATGAAAACAAGTTAGCGGCAGAAAGATCTTCGGCCAATGTGAGTTTCTTTTCTGAACGGTGAAAGCGCTTATCGTATCCTCTGATCGAAACCAACATCATTGTATTGATTCCTTTTGCCGCCAAGATCTGTGTTAGAGAATCGGTTAACAATACTTGCGGATCACCACCTTGTTTCAAAACATTGAGCGAAACAGCATTTTTCACCTTATTCGCCGACAACATTTCAGAAATGGCTACTTCCAATGAATAACGGTCTTCCTGATTATCCATGTGACTTACCACCAACGCATTGTTGAGGTGAAGGCTATCGGTTTGTGCGTTTGAAATTGATCCAAGACCAATCAAGGCGATAAGTAAGATAAGCTGTTTCATAGGTTAAAATATTTCGCTGGCTATTTTTTTCACCGTATCGGAAGTAGACATTGTATAATAGTGAATACACGGTACTTTGGCGGCTTTCAATTCTTTTGATTGTTGAATTCCCCACTCTACTCCCACCTGATTAACATCGGCGCTGGTTTTGCATTTTAGCAATTCATTGCTCAACGCTTCCGGAAAATCAATGTGAAATACCTTCGGCAAAAACGCAATGTGATTCATGGTTTTGATGGGCTTCAATCCCGGAATAATCGGCACTGTAATTCCAATCGCTCTACACGCATCTACGAATTCAAAGTATTTCTGATTATCGAAGAACATTTGCGTTACAACGTATTCCGCTCCCGCATCTACTTTTGCTTTCAGGTAATGTAAATCGGTAGAAAGATTCATTGCTTCGAAGTGCTTTTCAGGATATCCGGCAGCTCCCATGCAGAAGTTGGTTGGCGCCAATTGCACATCGTCAACGAAATAACGACCGTCATTCATCTCGGCAATTTGTTGAATCAACTCCACAGCATAGCGGTGACCTTCAGGATGCGGTTTAAAGGTAGATTCGGTTTTGATGGAATCACCACGCAATGCCAATACATTATCGATGCCCAAGAAGTGTAGATCGATCAACGCGTTTTCGGTTTCTTCTTTCGAGAAACCACCACAAATCAAATGCGGAACGGCATCAACCTGATACTTGTTCATGATTGCCGCACAAATTCCTACAGTTCCCGGACGCTTACGAATGGCTATTTTTTCAAGCAACCCATTCTCGCGTTCTTTATAAATGAACTCTTCACGGTGATACGTGACGTTGATAAACCTGGGTTTGAATTCCATTAACGGATCTATGCCGTCGTAGATGGATTGTATGTTTGCTCCTTTAAGCGGAGGAAGGATTTCAAATGAAAACAGCGTGTCTTTCGCCTGGTTAATGTGTTCGATAACTTTCATGTCGTCTGGACCTTGAGTTCTTGATAAGTGGGCAAAGATAAGGGAATAAAACCGTTTAGTCGTGCAACGGATGAAAAATCACAATCACCAAATTTTGTTAAAAACTCAGGGGCTGTAAAATACCTATGGAAAACCTACGTTATCTTTGTATTCCTAATTACCGGAATCGATCTTCAAACTTTGGCGCGAAATTTGATTTACGATAATTAGAGGTTAGTTTTCATAAGTAGTAGTAGTTTAGGTTGGAACAAGAGAGAGACGCCCGTTTCTCTCTTGTTGTTTTTTAGGCCTGGGTGAAGTGCATATCAACAAATTCAACTATAGTCCTGTAGGCCAATGTCATTAAGTTAAGGGAATTTGTTTGACGATTCTTTTCTGATTTAGCCACAGATTGCGCAGATTTTCACAGATGAAATCCGGAATTCAATTTGAAGACTATACGCTAGCGTATAGTCCAATATCAGTGTTCATCTGAGTCACGTGTCAGCCTCAGGATGATCTGTGGCAAACAATTACTGCTTTTATTATTCTATTTTGAAAAATGGTTGTTTGGGTGATCTAATTATTATTTCGTGCTTAACTTAATGACATTCTCCGTAGACGTGAAACCTTGCCGATACGTTATAGACGAGATGTGTCTTACCCTTACAGGGCAATGGAAATGGTTGCGGATTTTGTGCTACCTTATTGCGTCCCTACGGGACTTATATAGAAGCACAACTACTTCCGAGGAAATAAAAAATCCTCCCACTCGCAATCGAATGGAAGGATTTTCAAAATGATTTACTATCGCTTATTGTTTCACCCAGCGCGCAACGGAAGTATGAGTTCCATCACTTACGCGAACAAAATAAACACTTGGCAACAATTCAGCTGTTGCAACAGTTACTTCATTAGAAGATCCGGTTGCGGTTTGAACTGTTTTACCATCTACCGAAAGCATCGTAACAGTAACATTGGTATTCCATGAACCGTTCAACGTAATAGTAACCGCAGCTGTTCCCGGATTCGGGAAGACATTAAACGTAGCAATTGCTGCGTCCGTCAACCCGAGATTTCCGTCTGTTCCATCACAGTTTTCATCAATACTGTTTCCAAGTACATCCGTTGCATTCGGGTTAATTCCATTGTTGGTATCATCACAATCTGTGCTATCAGCAACATAACCGTTTGGTGCAGTACAATCTACAATAGTACTGTTCGCATTTCCAAAACCGTCGTTATCACCGTCTTCGTAGAACGTTGATCCAAGTGTAATCGCGTTGTTTGTATCATCGCAATCATCTGCATTAGAAACATAACCTGCGGGTTGTGTACAAGCAGTTACGATAACGTCTGTTGAACCGAAACCGTCATTGTCTTGATCAATGTAGAATTGATCGGTAGCAACGGTGATTGCACTATTGTTGTCATCACAGTCATTCGCATTCAAAACATAACCGACAGGTTGTGTACATGCTTGCGTGGTTGAAGTGCTGTTTCCGTAAGTATCACCGTCGGCGTCTTCATAATAAGTAATCGAACCACTAACGTTTGCGTTGTTATCGTCGCAATCGGTGTTGTCTGAAACATATCCTGCAGGTTGCGTACATTGTGTAAGCGTAACAGCATTATTTCCAAACGTATCGTTATCTGCATCTTGGTACCAAACCGCATTCGGATTTTCGCTGGCATTGTTATCGTTGCAATCGGTGTTGTCTGAAACATAACCTGCTGGAATTACGCAATCCATTGAATCAATTGCTGCATCACCGAATCCGTCACCATCTGCATCTACATAATAGGTTTGTTGTTGCAAAGCATTAATGGAGCCAGTAAGTGATACGTTATCGTTGCGATAAGTAGCACCAGATGTTCCCATACTTACAACGTAGAAACGGAAAGAAACCGGACCTTGAATGCTTGCAAACGGACCTGTCAACGGAACCGTTTCTGTGAAGTCTGTTCCGGGAGCTGTAATTTGGGTTGTGAAGACATCCGTTGTAAAATTATCCAAGCTAGACCGCACGTGTACAAATGGAGTTCCACCTGTGTTACTTACGCGGTGTAAAAAGGTCAATTGCGTTAAAGACAGTTCGTAGCAGTTGTCAGGCGTAACGGTAAACTCATAATATCGTGTAAGATCCAACGTTGCAGTTGTGTTCCAACCATTATAATTGATAATATTGTTCCCAGCGGCACAGTTAATACTGTCTGATGCCAAATAATTGCTAAAGTTGGCATTTGCAGGTTGGGCTGTTACTCCAAGAACTGGTGTGGCACAAAGGTTTCCGGTAAAGGTATATTGAGCCAATTGCGTACCCAATGTATTTAAGTCTGAACCATTGCAATCTTCATCCACACTGTTATCCGGAATTTCAGTTGCTCCAGGATATTGATTCGGGTTGGCGTCGTTGCAATCGGTATTATCGGTCACGTAATTGGCCGGAGGTGTACACGTTACCAAAGCACTTGCAGCAGCACTTCCGTAATTATCACCATCAGCGTCAGGGTAGTAAGATTGAGCTACACCAACTGTGTTGTTATTATCATCGCAGTCATTGGAGTTGGCAACATAACCAACCGGTTGTGTACACGCTACGGAATCTACAGCAACATTTCCGAAACCGTCAGCATCAGCATCAGCGTAATAAACTGTTGAAGCTACCCCAACGAGGTTGTTGTTGTCGTCACAGTCATTCGCATTCAATACATAACCTACCGGTTGAGCGCAATTGCTTTGAGAGATAGCTCCATTTCCGAAACCGTCATTATCCGAATCAATAAACCACGTTTGAGAAACCACGTTATCATCGATTCCACCAACACAGTTGTTATCAATACCATCGCACGTTTCCGTTGCTCCCGGGTGAATTGCACTGTTGTTGTCATTACAATCATCACCGTTGCTAACATATCCAACAGGTTGAGTACAGGCAATGGTAGTTGTACCACCATCTCCATAAGTATCATTGTCAGTATCTGCATAAAACACGGTAGTAGCCACGCCAATAAGATTGTTATTATCATTACAATCGTTTGCATTTGTCACATAACCCACTGGCTGTGTACAAGCAACTTGTGTAACCGCAGCATTTCCGAAACCATCGACATCAAAATCTTGGTAATAAACGGTAGTAGCAACACCAATAAGGTTGTTGTTATCATTACAATCGTCGTCGTTTGTTACATATCCTACCGGTTGCGTACAAGCTGTTTGTGTGACAGCTGCATTTCCGAAACCATCGCCATCAAAATCCTGATAATAAATGATTCCGCTATTTACCAGGTTGTTGTTATCATCACAGTCGGTTGAATTGGCAACATATCCGACAGGGGTACACGTGTTTACAAAAACAGCAGGGTTTCCGAAACCATCACCATCTAAATCCTGATAGTAATTGGCCAATGGATAAGTAGTTGCCGTTCCGATTAACGCTACGTTGTCGTGACGGTAAGTTGCTGTTGTAGAAAGAATATTTACTACATAGGTACGAAAAGTAACGGCCGAAGTCAGTCCGTTAAAAGAAGCAGGCAAATCAATTCCCAAATTCACGTTTGTATTGACAGAAGTGATAGGAGCATTGTGCAAATCAGCAGTAAAACCATCAAGGCTTGAGCGCACAACTACGGTAACCGCACCTCCGGATGTACTTACACGGTGTAAAAACTTCAATGAGTCGAGGTTCATAACCGTACAGGCGTTTGGCGTAATAGTAAACTCAAAATACTTTGCCGGATCAAGTGTAGCACCCACAGTCCAACCGGTTGAGTTGAAAACATCAGCAGCAGCAGTACAGGTAGCGCCTGTTCGCGAATAATTGGAAAACACAGCGTTTGCCGGTTGTGCGCTGACAGCTGTTAATGGTGCCGGACACGTATTTCCTGTAAAGGCGTAAATACCAAGTTGCTGGGCAAATGTGGTTGTTGAAAAAGACAGCATTGCGATGATGGCAATGAACAGTCCGGATTTAGTGTATTTTTTTTGAATCATTTCTTTCTTTTTAGAAATCTGATGCAAAGCTATGAAAATGGTGCCTAGTAAACCATTTTATTTTACCTCAACTGTTAAAAAAAGGGACGGCAGGAAAAGATTAGTTGACTGTAATTCAGCTAACAAACAAATGCTAAATCGATTTATAAGTGAGATTTGAATAAACCGTTAAGCTTCTCGCGCTTCCATCAATCGGGCAACATATTTTCCGATAATATCAAATTCGAGGTTGATTTTGGTTCCCCCCTCAAACGTATGGAAGTTGGTATGCTCGTAAGTATATGGAATGATACAAACAGAAAATTGTCCTTTTTCGGAATCAACTACCGTAAGACTTACGCCGTTAATGGTTACCGAACCTTTGGCAACAGTCGGATAAGATGCGTCGTATGTAAAGGTGTATTTCCAACTGCCGTCGAGGTTTTCTACTGAAATACATTCGCCTGTAGTGTCTACATGACCTTGCACAATGTGTCCGTCAAGACGAGCGCCAAGTTGCATACAACGTTCTAAGTTTACTTTTGAGCCGATTGTCCAATGACCAAGGTTGGTGCGATCTAAACTTTCCTGAATAGCGGTGACAACATACGTATCGTTTTCAATGGCAACAACCGTGAGGCAGCAGCCGTTGTGAGCAACACTTTGATCAATTTTCAGTTCGTGTGTGATGGTTGATTTTACGGTAAAATGTACGTTTGTTTGTTCGCGTTCGATCGCGACGATTTCTCCTAATGTTTCAATGATTCCTGTGAACATACTGTTTGTGTTTTTGTGTCGCAAATTTACGGGTTATTGACGACTTGGCAGGTGTAAACCACTAATTACTGTTTCACTTTTCCTGCCCGCAAACGCGCATCCAATGCAATGAATACGGCACACATTCCCCAGATAGGGATGGCTGCTTTATCGGTGTCGAGGTAATTGTTGAGCAATCCGTGAATAAAGTAGGTAGTCAACGCCAAAATCATTCCCATGATTAATGTTCGGGTTTCACGATCACTTTCCGGCCAGCGGTGGTAGAGTTTGATAGAAAAGTAAAAAATCACAAACACCAACGCAAACACCAACAGCATTCCAATCAATCCCATTTCGGCCAAAGGTCCGAGGTATTCACTATGCGCATTTCCGCCCACACCAAAGTTAGTAGAAATAATGGTGAGGTTTTCCGGATCTTGAAAACGGGCATATTCAAACGCGTACGTTCCCGGTCCGAAACCCACAAGCGGTCGTTCTTCAAACATGTCGATGGCACATGACCAGCGGTTGATCCGTTCCAGATTGGAGGCGTCAGTGGTAACATTAGTCGCGCTTTCCAAACGTTCCCCAAATTCTTCAGTGGTGTGTTCGGATTTGTTGCGCGCCAAATCTTGCTGAATGCCATCCCAGGAATACCAGATAAAACCGAGCACTATTAAAACGGCCGTAGAAAAAATACTGAAGCGCACTTTAAACCGAATGAGCGCCCAAACTCCCAATGCCAAAAGAATACTCAACCAAGCCGCTCTCGTATACGAAAAGTACAAACCAACCAGATTGATGACCATAAACCCGATGAGGATAAATTGTACCAAAGGCGTGTGTCTTCTTGAAAAATAGAGCGCAAAAACCAAGGGAACAATCAGTGCTACCAATGCTCCGTAAATGGTATGATCTTTAAAGAAAGGCCACATTACCCAGTGACTTTCCTTCTCTCCGAAACGGTAATAGGCGTGAATAGTAACGGTGTAACAAATCACAAGCATCATCCCTGTAATGAACAGCCAAAGGAACCACTTGACTTTTTTGGGGTCGAAAAACAAGTTACTTCCGTAAAAAAGCACCGGAATGATAAACCACAAACGCGCAAGTAAATACTTAAACGAAACTACGGGTTGTTCGGAAGTAATGGAGGTAATGAAAATCCAAATCAGGTAAATGATCATCACAATCACAATCGGATTTCGCCATAAATAATCCGGAAACACTCGTGAATAAAGCGATTGCATGAGCAATAACATCATGGTGCCAAACAACAGCGGTTCGGTGGGCAAAAACAACCCGAAACCATTGGTGTATTCTTCAATGTTCACCGATAACGGAGTCATGGCGATGATGAAGAAAAAAGTGTACTCGGTATAAAAAATGGCTACGAAGAGCACCACCAGCGCATACGGAATCAGGTAAGCATACCAAAGGTCAAACCAAATGGAATAACCAAGTAGACCAATAAAGAGTGCTCCGAAAAGCAACAACCAGCTATGTTCGCGCAGAAAAGCCACTACGCCAGCTTGCGAAGTTCTTTCAATTTATCTTGAAGCAATAAGGCAAACACCATGAAAATGAACGTTCCGATCACGGAAAGCAATACAATGATCATGCGTTTTGGTTTGTCTTTTTTATCGGCCACAACCGCTCGTTCTACCACGAACTTATGACTGAATTTTGTATTGGCATCCGATTCGGCTTGTTCGTATGAAACGGAGAAATCTTCCAGTTTCACAATCTTTTCGTTCCGGATGTATTCCAATCCGTCAAAAAGGGCTCCGTACTTGTTGTTGATGTCAATTTTTTCCTTGATCTCGGCACGCTGTTCAGGACTATTTGCATCTACATAAGCCTGGAAAAGTCCGGCGCGGGAATCCAACGGAAGTACTCCTTTGGCGGCCAAGGTATCCAACTGATCCAAGATGGCTTTCCGATCGGCTTCCATTTGGTCTCTTTTGCGTCGGTTAATCTCAAATGCCGGCATTGTACGTGCGGCTACCATTTCGTTTTTCACCGTATCAATCAGGTCTACAATTTTATTGGCAATGTCTGCTGCAAGCTTCGGATCGCGGTCTAGTACATCAATTTGGATGGAACCATAGCGCGTTCTGACAAACAAGATATTTTCGTTGTATTCTTTAACGAGCTTGTAGTACTTGTTTTCGTCGTTTTTATCGATTTCATAGTGTTTTTGCAGATCGAATTCCGACACGATTTTATCGCGAATGTTAGAAGATTGCAAAATTTGGATCAACTGTTCGGCTTGTTCTTCTTCCCCGAAGTCCATAGACGACGCTTTGGCATTTCGTTGCTCGGAGAAAGAAACGGTACTTGTGGCGGCAGGGAAAACAATGGCTGTTGAACGATAAATCGGCGTCATTAAGAACGCTATCACAGCTGAAACTACGAAGGCTGCTCCAGTGACGATCAACAAAATTTTGCGCTTTCTCCAGATGGTTACCAGTAGGTTCATGCGTTGTTCTTGCATTACAGCAGTACTTTCTTCCATGTAGTGTTTGTTTTAGAGCTGCGAATTTACAGTTTGTGAGCCATTAACGGTGAAAAAGGCTTAAAATTATGTGGCGAAGGTGTAATTAGGTATTAAAAAAGAGAAGGCCACCGAACCCGATGACCTTCCCGCTTTGTCTATTCTAAAAATTTAGTCACGAATCACTTTGATTGTTTGTTCTGAACCATTGTGCATCACTTTCAAGATGTACATGCCCGGAGTCAAATTCTTCATGTCTAATTTAATTTCTTTTTCTGAAGAAACACGCGTAGAAATTTCTTTACCTGCGTAATCCAATAAGCGCAACGTCAATGCTTTTGAATCTGAATTTTCAACTGTCAAGGTGGTTGTCACCGGATTTGGATATGCTGTAACCAACTGTACATTGTTTTCTTCAATACCGATATTGGAAAAAGATGTACAATCAGACGTGAACGAGCAAGAACCATTTACAATCATTACCGCATAATCACCGTTTGCAGTTGCTGTATACGATACACTTGTTGCTCCAGCAATCGGCGCTTGAGTAGCACAATCAATCCACTGATAACTTGTAGCGCCAGAAACGGCAGAAGTAATTGTTGCTCCTGAAACGGTCACGTTAGTGCTCGCGTTGATAACTGTGAGATCAATGGCAATGGTACTATCACAACCCGCCATGTTGGGAATAATGGCAATAATAGCTCCGCTTGTTGCATAAACTGCTCCGTCGGGTGCGGTATAATCACCACAAGAAGTAACTGACATAGAAGAACTAGAACTTTGCGCAACGGTTAAGTTGATCGTGAGTAAACTATCGCAACCTGCAGCATTCGGAATGGTATCATAATACGTTCCGGAAGTTGTCCAGGTGTATAAACTGCTCGGACTTATATATTGATCACAAGCAGTGACATCCAGAGTATTCGAGGTAGACTGGTTGATCGTGAGGTTGATGGTTAACAAACTGTCACATCCTGCAGCATTCGGAATGGTGTCATAATACGTTCCGGAAGTTGTCCATGTATATAAACCGCTCGGACCTGTATAGCTGTCACAAGTCACGATATCCATCACATCGTTGGTAGAATAGTTGATCGTTAAATCGATCGTTAGCAAACTGTCACATCCTATAGCATTCGGAATGGTATCGTAATACATACCCGAAGTTGTCCAGCTGTAATTTCCGCTCGGGCTATCGTATAAATCGCAAGCGGTAACAGAAATGGTATTTAAGCTCGGTTGATTCACCGTTAAATTGACGGTAAGCAAACTATCGCCACACAATACATTGGTAATGGTATCTAAGTAGGTTCCGGAAGAAGCCCAGGTATAATTTCCACTTGGGCTGGTGTAATCACCGCATGAGGTAACAGAAACAGTAGCGCTTGTTGTACGCGTATACAATTGCTGAATCTCCGTATCAGAAATAACACGGTTATATAAGCGGAATTCATCCATCTTACCACCAGTGGGTAGACCTACATTGGTGCCGTATCCGCATACTTTGAATGGCCCTGCACCTGAAATGGGAACATTCGTCTGTGCAACTGTAGTTACGAGAACACCATTCAAATATCCTTTGATATTCATAGTAGTAGGATCAAACGTGAACGTTGTCATGGAAGGAGCTGCTGTTGCGCCACCATTGATATAAACATCTGTCATACCGGTACATCTTAAGATCCAGTTGTTTGCTCCTGCCACACCGTTTGTAAAGCAACGAAAAGAATTGGAGTTGGCATCACCAAAAATATAGAACAAGGTAGCTGAGGCATTAATATCGGAGGTCCAAAAAGAAAGGGTCCATGGAGTTGACGAGTTCAATGTAGGAGCCCAACCTGTATTCAAATAATCCGTTGATGAAGCAATACCCGATCCGATGAGAGCCCCGTTACAAATTCCTGTTGACCCTTGCGTAACACCTCCCATTAACGTTGCTGTAGCAGTACCTGCCGGCGGATTGCTGGCATAGTTCGTCACCGATGTTCCAACCTGATCAAATTTGTAATATAAGATCTCCGGATTCGGAATTCCTTGCGACCAAAGGTTAGCGCAAAACAGCATGGATAAAGCCGTTAATAAATAGTAATGTGTTCGTAGCATTCGTTGCGTTTTATGAATTATGGCGCAAATCTAACTAATTCATTATGAAATGACAACGTATTTTTGTCCGAAATTGAAAGTACGGAAATTACTTGTTTTTCAACAACGCTATTTCTAGTTGTAGCGCTTCTAATTGTTTCTGAAACAATTCCAATTGCTTCATCATTAAAAGTAACTGTTGGTTAATGTTGTTTTGGTATTGCAAATCGGGTTCGCGGGCAAGAAGGTCTTCCGAAAGGAGCTCAATTGGGGTGGTATCCAAAATACGCGCAATATCGCTCAATCTGGTAAGGTTGATTTCAGAGACCCCTCGTTCTATATTCGAATAAGCTGCAACAGTTAAATTCAACTCATCCGCTACATTTTGCTGACTTAAATTCTTGGATAAGCGCAATATCCGAATCTTCTCTGCTATCCTCCCCTTCATAATTTCAAAAGTATCGGTGCAGAATAGAAGATGCATGGATAAAAACTTGAATATATTTGTTGAAAGTTACAAAATTTTAAGTTATTATTGAAATAAATTATTTAGAACCCTTCCTGCAATGAACTGTTTGATCATAAATGTTGAAGAATCCGTTTGGCGTGAAATGCAAAGAGGATTTAATACGACAACCCGCGACGCAGTAGAAACGCTTATCAGAAAAGGCTTTACACTGTACGTTTTGGACAAGAATTTACGCACTATGTATGACAATATCAACACTATAAAGCGTTTTCACGAATGTTTGAAAGAAACCGATAAAGGCGATTCTGTAGATGCTTGAAGAAGTGTCAGGAAGCATTTTTGCAACCTCTGTTCAGAAAAAAAGTCCCTCTGCCTAAGGCGGAAAGGGACTTTAGTATGACTTAATATTTGTTGAAATCAACTGAACAAAACACTACCGTATTTACCTTGAACAGGATTTACGATCAATGTCGGGATTTGAGCATCGTTGGTAAGAATATATTGCTCATGACTGGCTGTAATTGCCCCCAACATATTATTGCGATTGAGGTTCATAATGGCAATTAAGTCGGCATCAAGTGTCACGGCATGTTTCACCACTTCTTTATCAAAACCGCTATTTGGAGCTACTTTGGTAGTAACTTCTATACCTCTTTCTTGGAAAAAACGTACCGAAAACTGAATGTTCGCTTTTACTTGGTGACGCAAAAACTCATCCGATTCATCCGGTGTGATGATGTGAACACGCGACTTAAAGTAGGTGGCAATATTGGCCACATAGGCCAGTTTTTGTTTGGTTTCTTTGTTCAAATCCAACGGAACCACGATATCATCGTAACCGCTTTCTTTGATTTCTTTTTCCTGCACCACAATAAACGGTACGTTGGAATGAGTAATTACTTTCAAAGCATGGCTTCCGGTAATATGTTGCCATCCGTGTTGACCGTGAGTTCCCATGAAAATCAACTCTGCATGTACCTCGCTTGCAAAATCGCCAATATCGTCGAAGATGTTTCCAACACGCACTGCAGCATGCAAAACTGCAGTTGTTTCAATAGCAGCCAATATTTGTTTTAATTTCGTTTCGGCCTCGGTAATGCCCTTCTCTTTCGCAACTACATGCAGAACATGAATTTCGGCACCGGTGATCTTCGCTGTGTTAATAGCATGATTCAAAGCATTATCTGCAACCGGGGTAAAATCATGTGGTACGATAATCGTCTTTTTTTCCATAAGGAGAGAATTCGGTTTCATAATTAGTGTACAAAAGTAAGCAAAGCGATTTTGCTAAAACGGTTTTATCCATTTCAATATTAATAATTCAATGTTATTTAACGTGATTTCGCGGTTAGAATTAATATGAGAAACCGAAAATTTGACCGAAAATTGGAAATTTACGAGTGATCAACCTCGGTGGAAGCACATTATTTCCGTTCAATCTGAAGAAATTCTTACCTAGAACTGATCTTAATCATCACATGACGTGCTTATTTTTCTCATTTTTGTAGCTCATCTCAGTTATAACAACAGAGTAAAAAACCCTCAGAAATGCCCATCATTGGTAAATTGCTTAAGAAAACAACGGAGCTGAACTACAAGCGAACGGTGCACAAAGGATTGGATTATAAGGACCAACTAAAGACGCTGAATAAGTTGTTAAAGATGGCCACCAAAACACAATTCGGGTTTCATCATCATTTTCAAAAGTTGCTCGAAGCTCCTGATACGGTTGAAGCTTTTCAGCAACAAGTTCCGATTACCGATTATGAAGTGTTCTATGATCGATGGTTGCACCGTTCTATCGACGGGGAAAGCGATGTAGCTTGGCCGGGGGTTGTAAAATATTATGCGTTGTCTTCCGGTACAACTGGTTCACCAAGCAAACGTATACCCGTAACCAAACAAATGATTCGCTCATTTCAACGAACTTCCATTAAACAATTCACTTCCATTGCCGAACTCAACCTTCCCGATGCTTTTTACCAAAAATCGTTTTTGGCCGTGGGCGGATCGTCGAAGTTGGAAAAAGTAGGCAATCACATAGAAGGTGATTTGTCTGGGATTCTCAAAAAACATACGTCGATTGTCTTGTTGCCACTCACCAAACCCGATGGCGAAACAGCTGCTATCAAAGATTGGAACAAAAAGCTTGATCGCATGGTTGAAATGGCTACATCGTGGGATATCAGTACCATTGCCGGCGTGCCAAGTTGGTGCATCATGCTCATGGAGCGCATTGTTGCTCATTATAAAGTCAACAACATTCACGATATCTGGCCCAACCTCGAATTGTACATGCATGGCGGGGTTTATGTGGAACCGTATTTATCGCGTTTAAGCAAAGTATGCGGTAGACCGATCCATACCCGAAATACGTACTTAGCAAGTGAAGGCTATTTCGCTTATCAAAAACATACGGCTAGCGAAGGCATGCAACTCTTGCTCAAATCGGGGATTTTCTTTGAGTTTGTTCCTTTTAATCGAGAGAATTTTGACGAAAGCGGAAACATAAAGGACGGTGCCAACGCGCTTACGATCAATGAGGTAAATCCGTATGAAGACTATGCCCTCGTCATTTCTACCAATGCCGGTTTGTGGCGTTATATGATCGGCGATTTGGTGCAGTTTACCGATGTAGAACAACGCGAAATCAAAATTAGCGGACGCATCAAGCAATACCTGAGTTTGGTTGGAGAACATTTGTCGTTGGATAATATCAATGTGGCAGTTCAAAAAGCAAGCGAAGAATTGGGGGTCGATATTCCTGAATTCTGCCTTTTTGCCGATACCGAAAAACAATGTCACCGTTGGTATTTCGGTTCGTCTGAAACATTAGACGGGAAACAAGTCATGAAAACTGTTGATCGTATTTTGGGTGAATTAAACGATGATTATCGTGCTGTGAGAAATTACAAAACACTGAACGACCCAATTGTGAATTGCACCAGCATGAAGATTTTCTACGATTTCATGGAAGCCAAAGGCAAATTGGGATCGCAAAACAAGTTTCCACGCGTGATGAACAAACATCAGTCTACGGAGTGGTTGTTGTTTATTCAGCAGTTTGAACGTACAGAGTTTTAGGGGTTGACAAGTTGTTTTCCAAAGAATAGACTTTAAAAATCTGTGTAATATTGCAATGGTAACTATATCTTACTTGGGACAGGAGCGAATTAGCTGTTGATAAATACATACTCGTTCGCATCTAACTGTTTCTTAGATTTATCACGAATTTTAAACCATGTAACCATGACACATGAAGAGATAAGAAATATACTCGAAGAATTTCCACCGTTTCAATTGGTAAGAGTAAGTCTTCAACCCAGTGATTTGAATTATATCACAGTTATCAAAGGCAAATTCAGACCTTTAGCACAACAATTCTTAGTGGATGACAATGTGTGGGAATTCGTTGAGGAACAAACACCGACAAGTGAAGGCTTTGGAAAACCGCTGGTAGGTGAGTACATTATCAGTATCGAAGCAACAACCCATCAACAGGACTTTACTCCGCACTAAGCAAAACAAAAGTAAGTTAATCGAAAATTGCAATCAGTAATGCGACTATAGATATAACTATCGGAATCCAAGCAAGTAGAAATTTCTGAGACTTACTAAGAATCTGATTGAGATACAATTTTTCCTTGTAAGCAATTTGACCTTCCGTTGTAATTTTGTACAACATGATAAAAGGTTCATCTTCTACAATACTCAAATGTTTTGCTTCAACAAGAGAAGCGCACAAAAGGTGAATATCTTCATAGCCCAAGGCTTTATATAATGATTCACTAGGTAATGAACCCTCTCTAGGATCATTCTCAACATAAGGATCAGACGGATTTTCAGCCCAATACTTTTTTGTGAATCCGTGCATGTGTTTCAATATCTTATGCTTCTTTCTCTCGTTAGCCATTACGTTTAATTCGGATTTGCTACTTCTGTTGGATCAACAGTACGATAGGTTGCTACATGATCTATAAAAGCAAGAAGTACATTTACACATAGAGTTAAACGTTCACCCTCATTCCAAGCATTAAATCGCAAACCTGATGAGTCAGTAATATCGGTTAATGCTTCAAGAAAGGGTTTTCCATTATCAAATTCACCAAACATTGCTTTAATCTTCATGTAGGCTAAACGAATGTTGTCAAAATCATATTCGACTCCATCCTTTACATAGTAATTAAGTTCTTTGATTAAACCATTGGCTTTTTCAATAAAGAATTCGGGACTTTTCAAATTCAGGAATTTTAGAACTAAGATAAACAGTATCAACCGTCAAAAATGGGGAACACCAAATTTTAGTTTCGAACAGGAAACGAACAGATTATAAACACAAAGCCCTCCAATGTCGTAAGGGCTTTTTAATTTCTAAAATCATGGACAATATCACAAACGAAAATCATCTAGTAATTGAGGATGCAAAAAAGATCGTAAAAATGTTAGAAGGTAAAACTCACGATAATGCTGAAAAAGCATTACGTTTCGCACTTGGATTAATAAGCGAACAAGCAGTTATTAACCCTTCTCAGGGAGAAGTGAACTACGAAGATGAGAAATAAGACTCTCCAATTCTTTCTCAGAAAGCTCTCAAAAGAGATTTCCGAAATCCGCTCTCAGAATCAGGAAGTTGATTCATAATATTTTTGATTGTTGAGTTGTAGTCCTTTTGCTGATCATCAGTTAGAACTGCTTTAATTGTTGCAATTTCAAGACGCAAATCGGTTAATTCAATAATATCCATATTCAGTGAATTTTGAGTTATTCATCAAAAATATAAGAAACTAGTAATTCTTACGATTCTAAAGTTGCAGGTTTTATTGTTTTAACTCATGTTTAGTAGAAAGTGTAATAAATTTAATTATTTGTTTAATTAAATAAATTATTGATTTATAACAATTATTTTTGGTTTTAAGCAAAAACATTTGTTACATTTGTCTCTAAGTACGGGACAAAAAGAAAAGGCACATTTTACAGTGCCTCCTCTACTTTTAAATGATAGATATTAACCTGTGAGTCGTTCAAGTAGAACAGGTAAACAGATTAAAAATACTTGAGTCAGAAATTTCCTGACTTTCGGCTTGAGAATCCAATCTCTAGCCTTCATAGCTTTTCTTTTAAACATAGTCATATGTTTTTAGTTAAAGAGGACGCCTACCAAAGCTTGTCCTCTTTTTTTGTAAATAATGGATAAAGTTAAAACTAAATATCCACCATTCCAAAGGAAGTTTCGAAGATGAAATCAACAGGTTACGAACAATTTAACGTTCAATAAAACTTGAGAAAAATTTTCACGAAAAACCTTGCATTTTCTTCAACTTTCTTAGGCAGATAAAGGGATTTTTTCGTCAGGAAAAGTTTACAAACCCGTCACGAACCTTACAACTTGCTTTCCTTTGCCGACTGCCTGCTACGCGCAATGGCTTTATAAACCGCATTGGCAATCACCACCGCAATGATCATCGCCGAGCCGATGTAAAAATCATTGTTCAGCAAATCGTTTTCACCCAAAATTGGAATGGCCAACAAAATGGTGTAAACCGGTTCTAAGTTAATGCTCAATGCCACTGTAAATGCCCCAAGACGTTTCATGATTTCGATGGTGGCCAAAAACGCAAACGAGGTGCACATGATTCCCAAAAACAACAACCAGCCAAAATCACTACCGGTCATTTTAAAGAGGTTTCCGTTCAACATTCCTTGACTGGCAAGTACCGCGGTCATAAAAACCAAACCAATCGCCATTTCATGCAAGGTGATGCTTGAAGCGGGGACGTCTTCGGCCAGCTTGGCGTTGAATACGGAAAACAATGCGGCGCACAAAGCAGAAAGCAATCCCACAATAAGTGCCAAGTTTTGTTTCGCATCAAACGAATCGGAAACGAAATAAATGCCGAAAATCACCAAACAACCGAAAAGGCATTCCACCCACGAAAAGCGTTTTTTCAGAATCAACGGTTCCAGCCAGGTTACGTGCAAGGTTGTGGTGGAAAGACATAAAATTCCTAACGAAGCCGTGGATAGTTGAATTGACATGTAAAAGGTAATCCAATGCGTTGCCACGATCATTCCAACGCCCAATGTTTTCAGCATCAACTTGCGATTGGGAATACGCATGGGCATCTTCAATAAATACAATCCGATCAGCAATGAAATCAACGCGATAAGAATGCGGTGCCACACTAGGTAGAGCGCATCGATGTGAATGAGTTTCCCTAAAATACCCGTAAATCCCCACATGAAAATGATGATGTGCAGCAACAAGTAATATTGGATTTTTTGGAACATGGCTCAAAAGTACGATTTTGCCTAGCAACACCATGGTCTCTGCGCCTTGAAATTAGCTTTTTTGCGTACTTTTGCTAAAAATTTCCTCATGTCGCATATTACCACTTTGAATGAATTTATCATGGATCGTCAAGCCGATTTTCCGGGAGCATCCGGTGAATTGTCACGCATCCTCAATGATATCGCTGTAGCTTCTAAAATTGTTAGTCGCGATGTGCGCCGTGCCGGTTTGGTAGATCATATTCTTGGTGCCCAAGGCGAAACCAACATTCAAGGTGAAGAGCAGCAAAAACTCGATGTGGTGGCTGATCAGCAATTTATCCGCGTGTTTGAATCGGGTGGCGAAATTTGTGGAATCGCTTCTGAAGAGAACGATGATTATGTGGCCTTTAATGATGAAGTGGCGAAAAACGGGAAATACGTGGTGTTGTTCGATCCGCTAGATGGTTCTTCCAACATCGACGTCAATGTTTCTATCGGTACCATTTTCTCGGTTTACAAACGCAAATCACAACGTGGAACTTTGGCTACTTTAGAAGATATGCTTCAACCCGGAACCGACCAAATCGCTGCAGGATATGTCCTTTATGGTTCATCGACGATGTTGGTGTATACAACCGGAAAAGGAGTGAACGGTTTTACCCTTGATCCGTCAATCGGTGAGTTTTGCCTGTCGCACCCGAACATGCGTACGCCTGAAACCGGACGTTTATATGCCATGAACGAAGGAAATATTGACGAATGCGAACAAGGCGTGCGCGATTACATTCGTTTCTGTCAGCAAGTTCATCCAGAGGCAAATAAGCCTTATTCTGGTCGTTATATCGGTTCGTTGGTAGCCGATTTTCACCGTAACCTCATCAAAGGTGGTATCTACATTTATCCGGCAACCAATCAATCACCCGAAGGGAAATTGCGTTTGTTATACGAATGCAATCCGTTGGCCATGATTGCTGAACAAGCCGGAGGACTGGCAACTGCCGGAACACAACGTGTATTGGACATCAAACCCGAACGTTTGCACCAGCGCGTGCCGTTTTTCGTGGGCTCGAAACAAATGATGGAAAAAGCCATTGCCTGTTTGGAAGCAGCGAAAAGTGTGGTGTAATCTTCAATGAAACGTGTCAAATTCAAAGGTTGGTATTCATATGAAGATGCGAACTTTTTAAGTGGTGAACGCATCGTTTATTTCCAAATGGAGGTCCTCGATATTAAGGGGAGTTTTGAAGGAACGGCAACCGATGATGAGTCACGTGAAGCGTTCAAAAATGAAGTCATTACTGTAAAAGGATTCTTCGACGATGGCATCATCAGTTTTTTGAAAATCTATCCGTACAACTATTACGGAGCAGCTCATTACAACGTTGAAGTGGATTATTCTAAAAAGCATCATACTATTGAGTACTTCGGAGTGTGGGATGAAATAGACCACAAATTTGTAGGAACCTACTCGGTTGTAGACAATAAACACCAAGTCAAAGACCCGATTGGAGTGTTCAGTGAATTATTTTATGAAGGTTATTGGGAGATGATTCCGGAGGAAGTAACACCCATCAACATCGAACAACTCACCTGAAGTAGTTAACATGAGTTCCGAAAACAACGAAGCAGTTTATCGTTTTAAGATACCTTCTACTCAAACCCGTTTCGTTTATTCTGCTCCTGATAGTTAGAAGTCAACGGATAAAACCCGTAACGTTTCACCAATTGTTGTCCTTTGGCCGAAAGTTCAAAGTGAAGAAATTTCTGCACCCATTTATTGTTTCGGTCGTTGATGTACTGATACAAAGGGCGAACCAACGGATATTCACCACTGATGACAGACAATTCCTGAAATGGCGAACAAGCATTCCCACCTTCAATGTAGAGATTCATGGCCCAAACATTGGCACTCGGCGCCCCTGATTTTTCTCTAATAGAAGCCGATCCCACATAACCGATGCCACCTAGATGTTTGTTTATTTTTTTGATGACTTCCTCGTTGTCTTTCACCGTAACACTGTTCTTCGGAAACCCTTGTTTGCAAAACTGGTTGCGAATGAAAGCATTTGTTCCCGAAGCTTCATTTCGCGTAAACACCACAATCGGCACATCAGGACCGCCTAAACTCTTCCAATTGGTAAACGTTCCGTCGAGAATTCTAGCCAATTGCAAGGTAGATAAGGAGTCGATTCCCAATTTCGGATTAGTAATAATAGCAATGGCATCAATGGCAATCACGATTTCAGAATGTGAATGTCCTCTATTAGTGTTGAATGCCGCTTCTTCTTCTGTGATACTGCGCGAAGCATTGGCGATCACACATTCATCCATGGAAAGTGCTTTGATTCCTTCAGCAGTACCGCCGCTGGAAACCGTTATCGGGAACGAATGATCTTTAGTGAACTCTTCCGCAAGGTGTTTTACAAGCGGATATTCCGTGTCGGAACCTTTGATGGTGATGGATGAATCGGATGCCGGAATTTTTTCATGGCAAGAAACTACTAAAAATCCGATTGAACAGAACAAAAAATAAACGAATGAACGCATTGTTGAAAGTTTTCACAAAGGTCACAATCGTATAAGTGTTGCTCATTAATGCAACTTTAATCATTGATTAGCCTTGTAATTAGTGCGTCTTTCAGGTGTCGGTACTTTAAATGAACGAGATAGCTCCTTTCTGCTGGAAAAACCATTGGTTCAATGTTATCAAATCAACAGGTTTTCGTAAAGCAAAGCTGACTAAATCCATTTGCCGGAAAAGAGCAGTGTTAATACTCTTGGTCATTTAAACAAGCACAACACCTCCCCAACTTAGGCAATTTCCCATTGAAGCGCACATAGCGGTCTCCCATTCACCTGAGGCGGAAATAGAATTGGATTATTGAATTTAAAGCGAAACGCAAGTTCAGCGAAGCTAATAATAGGAACTAGTTTCCATTTTGATTAGTAGGATCAGCCGTGGCTGATCATTCGCCATAAATGGTACAAAGCAAGTTATTCGTTTATTCGTGGGAAAAACACATAGTACGTCAAATTCTAAACGGTTTGTGCGTTTAAATGGGAAATCGCCCCCAACTTGAGGTGACAAATTGAAACCTCAAGATTTATTAGTACCACCCCTTTTCAATTAATTCTGCATTTCGCATTCCTAATTCTGAATTCAAAATTGCCCTATCTTTGCACCACCAAACAAAACACCCTTTTTTCGGGTTATAGACAGACAACGAGGCAATCCCCACAATGGAACAAACACAATTCAAAGCACTTTTCAAACGACTTCCCGGAATCGATCAAACGGCCAATGCCCTGCAGGAAGCCGAAGTTCGTATTCATTGGAAAGGGTTGGTAGGCTCTTCGAAATCGATGGCCGCTGCTGCCGTGGCTGAACAAGTGCCCGGACATCATGTGTTTGTGTTGCAGGACAAAGAAGCCGCGGCGTATTTTCTCAACGATTTAGAACAACTTTATCCGGGTGAAAGTCAGGTGTTGTTCTACCCTGCTTCTTACCGCGCTCCTTACCAACTCGAAGAAACCGATAATGCCAACGTGGTGGCGCGTGCCGAAGTATTAGAGAAAATCAACAACGGTCGCAATTGCTGGGTCATTACCTATCCGCAAGCTTTGTTTGAACGTGTTCCTACCCAAAAACGACTCACCGAAAACACCATGCGTGTGGAGCGCAATAAGAAATATTCCATCGATTTTTTCAACGAATTACTGATGGAATATGGCTTCGAACGGGTTGATTTTGTGTACGAACCGGGGCAGTTTTCCATCCGTGGCGGAATCGTGGATATTTTCTCGTTTTCCAATGACCATCCGTTTCGGGTTGAATTTTTCGGAGATGAGGTCGATTCCATTCGTACGTTCGATCCTGTTTCGCAGTTGTCTATCAGCACACACACCCATTTTTCGATTGTACCGAATGTGCAAAAGCAACTGGTGCTCGACGGCAACGGAACCTTTTTGGAATTCATCGGGAAACACACCACAATTTGGCTTGCATCGCACGAAATGGTGGAAAAAGCCCTCGAAAAGGATTACGAAAAAGCGGTTGCTACCTACGATAAACTCAACAAAGATACCATTCGACATAGCTTGCCGAGTGAGTTGTACATGCATCCCGCCGACTGGAAAACGCAACAGAAACAATGTTCAACCATTGAGTTCGGACCCGATTATCACTTCAAGGCAACAAGCGTCATTTCGTTCAACATTCAGCCACAACCGGCTTTCAATAAAGATTTTGAGCTGCTGAAAACAGATCTCATTCAGCGCAAAAATCAAGGATCTACCAACCTCATTTTTTCCAATCAACCCAAGCAGATTGAACGCTTGTACCAGATTTTCGAAGACATTGGCGGCGAAGTGGAATTTGTGCCGATGAACATTGCCTTACACGAAGGATTCATTGCTCCTGAACTGAAATTGGTGTGTTATACCGATCACCAAATCTTTGAGCGTTATCACCGTTTCAAACTCAAAGAAGGATTCCGTCAGGCCAAACAAGCACTTACGCTTAAAGAATTATACAACCTGCAAAAAGGCGATTATGTTACGCACATCGATCATGGTGTGGGACAGTTTTCGGGTTTGCAAACCATTGATGTAAACGGCAAACAGCAGGAAGCCATTCGCTTGGTTTACCGCGACGGTGATGTGCTCTATGTGAGTATTCACTCCTTACACCGCATTTCAAAATTTACCGGAAAAGAAGGTGTTGCGCCCAAAATGAACAAATTGGGTACACAGGCTTGGGCTACGCTAAAGCAAAAAACGAAGAAAAAAATCAAGGAATTAGCCTTCGATTTGATTCAATTGTATGCCAAGCGTCGTAGTCAGCCCGGATATGCTTTTTTACCCGACACCTATTTGCAAAACGAGTTGGAAGCTTCGTTTATGTATGAAGATACGCCCGACCAACTCAAAGCCACTCAAGCCATCAAGGAAGACATGGAAAAACCCATTCCGATGGACAGGCTTATTTGCGGAGATGTAGGTTTCGGAAAAACCGAGGTTGCCATTCGTGCTGCGTTTAAAGCCGTCGCCGATAGCAAACAAGTGGCAGTGTTGGTTCCAACTACCATTTTGTGTCACCAACACGCGCGGTCGTTTGCCGAACGATTGAAACAATTTCCGTGTACGGTGGATTATGTGAACCGCTTTAAATCAGCCAAAGAAATTACCGAAACACTCAAACGCCTTGAAAAAGGGCAAATCGATATCTTGATCGGAACCCATAAAATTGTGGGAGAACGTGTCAAATTCAAAGACCTCGGACTCATTATCATTGACGAAGAACAAAAATTCGGCGTAGCGGTAAAAGACAAACTCAAAACGCTTAAAGCTACAGTAGATACACTTACGCTAACCGCTACTCCAATTCCGCGAACCTTGCAGTTTTCGTTGATGGGCGCGCGCGATTTGAGCATTATCAACACGCCTCCGCCCAACAGACAACCCGTATTGACCGAAGTTGTTCAATTCAACGAAGAAATCATCCGCGATGCAATTGCCTATGAAGTGAGTCGTGGCGGACAGGTATATTTCGTGAACAACCGATTGTCAAACATCAAAGAAATTGCAGGCATGATCACGCGTTTGTGTCCGGGTGTTCGTGTGGGCATCGGTCACGGACAAATGGACGGAAAGCAGCTCGAAAAAATCATGATGGATTTCATCAATGGCGAATACGATGTGTTGCTAGCCACAACGATCATCGAGTCAGGAATTGATATTTCCAATGCCAATACGATCCTGATCAACGACGCTCACAATTTCGGGTTGAGCGATTTGCACCAATTGCGCGGTCGCGTGGGCCGTTCCAATAAAAAAGGATTTTGTTACCTCATAGCGCCATCGTTTAGTTTACTCACTTCCGAAGCACGCAAACGATTGGAAGCATTGGTGCAATTCTCCGATTTGGGTTCAGGCTTCAACATTGCCATGAAAGATTTGGACATTCGCGGTGCCGGAAACCTGCTCGGTGGCGAACAAAGCGGTTTCATTTCCGAAATCGGGTTCGAGATGTACCAAAAAATTCTCAACGAAGCCATTGAAGAACTCCGCGAAGAAGAATTCAAAGATCTGTTCGACGAACGCACCACCGATCAGCTTACGTCGTATGTGCGCGATTGTGTCTTAGAAACCGACTTCGAATTGCGCATTCCGGAAGATTACATCAACAATGTAGCCGAGCGGTTGAGCATTTACCAGGAACTGGATGGTTTATCTACCTCCGAAGAATTAGAACAGCACAAACAACAACTCATTGATCGTTTCGGACCGATGCCGCGTTTGGTGAAAGAGTTGTTTCATTCCTTTGAAATGCGTTGGTTAGCACAGGAAATCGGTTTCGAACGGTTGGTCATCAAATCGGGAACCATGATCGGTTATTTTGTCGCCAATTCGCAGTCAAAATACTACGATTCGCCCCAATTTACACAAGTGCTCAAGTACGTGCAACAACAACCCAAAGATTGTAAACTCAGCGAGAAAAACGACCGTTTGCGCATGTTGTATACCAACGTGATGAGCATGGATCAGGCGTTTGCGCGGTTGAAAGAAATTGGGAGTTAAATGATCAATTATGAATGTTGAATTATAAAGATGAGACCATCTTCATAATTTAGTGATTCATTTCTTCGTCACCGAAAACTAGATTTTATTGATAAATCTTTACAGCGGAGACAGCGTTATTTCAGGAAGCGAAGTAAGAAAAATGGCTGTTTCGTTGTGTTTTGTCAAAAGCGCTTGCGTTTCAGATCCTGATCTGCCACTTTTGACCTAAAAACACAGAAAAAGCCATTTTTTACGAGCGACTTTGAAATGACGCAAAGCATTTTTGCTTACTTTTTTTGCTTTGGAAAAAAGTAAGGGTTATCTACTGCAACACCCAACCCGTAAACCCTTCAGCCTTTAACTTCGGATTCAATTCGTTGAACTGAGCACCGTCACCCGCACTAACACGTGTTAAACCGCTACCCGGAACTATTTTGGCATCAAAACCCTTTGCACGCAATTGTTGAACCAATTGGTTGGCATTATTGGCGTCGCTGAAACAACCTACAATGATATAAGATCCTGAGGAAGTTACCGGAGTTACCGGAGCGGAGCTTGCTGTCGTCTGTGAAATCGGCGCCGAATCATCTGAAACAGCGGTGTTTTCGTTATTGATCCGAACCGGAACAAACGTTTCATCATCCAATGAGAAAGAGAAAACCGAAACACCGTCAGGAATATTTTCCAACTGCGATTGAGGAACTTCTCTTTTAGGAATTGTATACGTTTTGGTTGTGGGTTGGTAAGCCGGAATCGCTTTTTTATGGAATGGATTAAAATCACTCAATGAAAGCATCCCCGACTCCAACACATCGGTTTTCATCGGAATCCACAACGAATAAAATGCAATTGGAAGAATGGCTGCCGCAGCGGCATAACGCCAAACACGCACCGGTTTTTTCGGTGTTTTTAAAGCAACAATCGGCGCCTCGTCTTGTGTTTCGATAGCAACAACTTCTATTTTGGAAGGTTGGAATTCCACCACGGTTTCAGTGAGTGTTTCGCGTACCAATTCCTGAATGGCTTCGTGTGCAATTTTCGCTTCAACATCAGCCGAGGAAACAAAATGAATGGCACTTAAACCATACGATTCCATCAACAGGTTGTAAAAACGGTCTTGTTCAAAACAGAGGTTGCGTTCCTGATCAAGGTACAAAAACCCTACACGATCGATGGAAATGCGCTGACCGTTTTTCAATTGATTGTCCCAAACTGTTACAGCTTCCGAAACAGCAGCTTGCGCTTCGTTGTATGGAACGTTGTTTTGGTGTGCGAAAGAAGCAATCAATAAACCGTCATTATTGATGAGCTGACGGTTAAACAAGATCGCTTTTCGTGGTGGAGTAATGGTGCCGTTTGCAGCATCGAGCTGTGCACCAACACGTTGAGTTACAAACCCACCGAACGTTGGCACAATCACACAATTGTGTTGCAATAATAAATCACCAATAATTCCCTCAACTGTCAGCATGTCACAAAGTTACAAAAACAACCTGAATGTTTACGCAAATAAGCGGAAAGGGTTACAGAAACTCCAACACTTTTGCCACATCTTCTGGCACATCGATATTCGGCGTTTCAATATCGGTTTCTATTACCTTGATACTGTAGCCGTAATACAACCAGCGCAATTGTTCCAATGATTCTACTTGCTCCAGTTCTGTCGGTATTAATAGGCTGATCTCGCTCAGAACTGCAGAACGATAGGCATACAACCCGATATGACGCAAGTATGGATAGACTTCCAGCGGTTTTCCTTTCGCGTTGGCAAAATTGGGAACCGCACTTCTGGAAAAATAAAGTGCGCGTTGTTGGTGATTGACCACCAATTTGATACGATTCGGGTTGATAAGATCAGCTTCTTCAATGGAGCGTGAGGCCAGCGTAGCAATATCAACCGACGAATCATGAAATGCGGCCAGCAAACTATCCAATTGCAACGGATTTACCAAGGGTTCATCACCCTGAATGTTGATCACCACATCATAGTTTTCTGACAACGTAGCAATTACTTCTGCACAACGATCGGTTCCTGTTTGGTGATGCGCAGCTGTCATGCATGCTTTTCCGCCAAAACGTAAGACCTCTGCAAAGATGCGCTCGTCGTCGGTAGCCACTACCAAATCGGTAAGCATGGTCGATTGTTTTGCGCCTTCGTAAACACGCTGAATCATTGTTTTTCCCTTCAGATCAATGAGCGGTTTTCCTGGAAAACGAGAAGAACCGTAACGAGCAGGAATAACACCGAGGATACGCATAGGATTGTTTTGGAACAAATGTAAGAATGTTTGATTTTTGATGCTTAATTTTTGATTGAGCTTTCCTAAGCTTTTAGAATATCATTCCTTTTCAATTGAAAATTTCTTAAAATGATTTAATAAGAACTTCCGGGATTGAGATACTAGCTGAAGTTTTCATCCAACATTAATAATCAAGCATCAAAAATTAAATTAAAGTTTATACTGCAACTGCACCAAGAATGTTCGTGGTGGCTGCACATCTCCGGGTCTGCTCGAATACTCGGCATTCAGAATATTGTTGATCATGAAACCGATGCGGTAATGCTTTTTGTACTCATAACCGATTCTTAGGTCGAAAACATACGTCATACCATTGTGCTCTTGGCGGTAACGCTTCAAGCCCGGTAAAATTTCAGTTCCCAAAACCCCGTCTTCAAACGTAGCATCAATGTTGGTCATAAAACTGTTCATACGCATGGATGCTCCCAAACTGAAGCCTTTGTAAGTCGCCTGCATATCGAATTTGGCCATGTGGCGGAAACGGTATTTCAACATCGTGGAAACACTGTCTGAAAAGGTAGCAAGGTAAGCCGAATCTTTGTTTTTTGTCACCGGATTCATATAGGTATATCCCATGAGCGTTTGAATCTTCACCTTGCCGATATCGCCTTCTCCGCTGATTGATAACTCTGCTCCGGAAATTTGCGCCGACTCTGCATTTTCAGCTCGAAAGCCCAACCATTTTAATACGTAACCGGGGTCATTTGGGTTGAAACTTGGTGGAATGCTATCCGGAAGGTAATTGCCGAACGTAAACTCGGTCATGTTTTTGTAATTGTTCACAAAACCTGCAAGATCTACAAAACCTTTCCACCCACCTATTTTTACACCTTGTTTGATTCCCAATTCCACAGCCCATCCGGTTTCGGGTTTTAAGGTTGGATTCGGGAATACCAGCAAGCTTCCCACATTGGTCGCCGTAAAACGCTCGGCAACACTCGGATAACGAACTCCCTGACCGAACGATGCGCGTAAATGCGTGTATTTCGCAATTTCGTAGTGAACACCCGCACGCAAAATTGGTCTTACCGGAAGTTTCACCGAATCTTTCCCTAAATAGGTTTCCGAATCACTGCGCAAATCATCCATTTTGAAATACTCAAAACGCACACCAGCTGTAATGTCTAGCTTTTTCCACTTCTTTTCTCCTTGCGCGTAGGCCGATGTATTGATCGACGTGTGATCGCCAAAGAGGAAGGAATTTACCAAACCTTTATTAACGGAAGCTCCTGAAGTAAGCACCAAAGTATTGTTTTGCCAACCGCGTTGAAACTGATAATCGCCGTAAAACACTTGTCCAATAGCATTTTGTCCGGGATTGCTGTAATTGAGGTTATCCGTGTAGTAAAAACGGGTTTTTAATTGGTGTTTGTTACCGAATTTATCGAAGTATTTGATCGATGGATCAATGTTGAGGCGAATTCCGCGATTAAACGTCAATGTTGAAGCAGCGACACTCGTATCGGCTCCGCCAGAAGGTTGATAAGCCGCCGAATCGCTTTTCCAAATAATAAAAATCCCGGCTTTTCCGTATTGTGCATTCCAACCTAGACTGGCGCGCAACTTCGGGATTTTCTTTGGTCGGTAATAAATGGTTCCGTTAAAACGTCCTCTGTCTTCGGTTTCTCCTTGACGGTAACCATCAGTTGTGAATCCTGCTCCGCCCAAGGTCACTGAAAAACCTTTGCCCAATTGTTTGGCGAAGCTAACATCAGCTTGGTATTGCGTCGGGTTTTTCGACCACCATTTCAAACTGGAACGTTTTGGATTGTCATAAATTCCGGCTTGTACTTTAGCCGAAAGAAAGGTTTCCGATCCTGGTTCGCGTTCCACAATAGAAATGATTCCGTTCAAGGCGCCACTACCATAAAGTACCGACGACGCTCCTTTGATCACTTCCACTTGTTGAATGTTCTCTAGCGGAATGGCGTTCCATTTAGTATCACCGGCATCGGCAGAAAGCATCGGCGCTTCATTCCACATAATCAACACACGACTTCCGGCTCCGTATGAAAAACCGCTTCCCCCGCGAATACTCACCTGACCGTCCATAGCATACGCACCCGGCACTTGGTCAACTGCTTGTTCCAAATCCACAATTCCTTTGTTGGAAATCAATTCAGGTTTCAAGATTTCCAATGAAATCGGAACATCTTCTATGGCTTGCTGACGGCGGGAAGCCGAAACAACTACTGGTCCTAGGTCGGTTGCTTGAGTCGCATTTACTGAAACCAGTTCAACCGTAATGAACTCCGCTTTTGTAATAATCAGGGTATCCGGAACATAATCGAGAGCTTTTACGATTAATGTAATGGGAAATGTGGTTGCGGGAAAGGAAAAGTCACCATCAATTCCACCGATAAGTTGTTGTCCGTTTGATGCAGAAACTTGCGGTGTTGGGACGATTTCTCGCGTGCTTTTATCAATCACCTTACCTGAGATGGTTTGTGAAAAAAGTGATGTCGGAAGCAAAAAAAAGAGTAGTAGGGCCTTTTTCATGAAGGTATTTATCAGTATATTCAAGAGACCAAAGTACCATTTATTTTGAATTTTAGTCCTACACAACAACAAATCGCGTTGACTTTCTTAAGCGGAATAGGAAGTCGCAGAGCGCGGATCATTATTGGTCATTTCAATGATTTGAATGAGTTTTTTAGTGAAAAGAAATTAAATCTTGCGGAAATACCGGGCATTCAACCCGACTTTGTGAATTATACACAACGTATTGCCGCATTAGAAGCCGCACAGAAAGTGACCGAATCACTCGACAAGATCGGTGCCACGACTGTGTTTTTCACCGAAAAGGAGTATCCTCGCCGGCTAAAGCAATGCCCGGACGCACCATTGCTCTTGTACGCCAAAGGCAACATTAATTGGAATCCTGAAAAAGTAGTCTCCATTGTGGGTACACGCCACGCTTCGGCTTATGGAAAACAATTGACCGAAGAGTTGGTAGAAGGATTAAAAGCAAGCGGCGCAACCATTGTGAGTGGAATGGCCTATGGAATAGATGTAGCAGCCCATTCGGCAGCGCTTCACAATGAATTGCCTACAATCGGTGTTTTAGGTCATGGTTTGCACACCATTTATCCGGCCATACACCGAAAAATAGCGCAAGAAATGATTGCCAATGGTGGTTTGGTAAGTGAATTCGCCCCGGGCTTAAAACCCGAACCCGCTTATTTCCCTATGCGCAATCGAATTGTGGCGGGTATGGCAGATGCTACTGTTGTGATCGAAAGCGGAGCCAAGGGCGGTTCATTGATTACAGCAACGATGGCCAACGATTATAACCGCGATGTTTTTGCCTTTCCGGGTGATGTCAACAAACCGTTTTCGGCCGGATGTCTAAGGCTAATTCAACAGCACAAGGCACACCTTTTGACCGGTCCGGAAGATCTCTTAAAAGCAATGAATTGGGAAAATTCAACCCATAAAAAAGCCGTTCAACGCAACCTGTTTGTTGAGCTTACGGCGAGCGAAACTCAACTAGTTGAGGTGTTGAAAACCAAAACAGAGGTCGCGGTTGATACCTTGGGTTACCTCACATCGTTATCACCGGGTTCAGTATCAGCATTGTTGCTAAACCTTGAATTTAAAGGAGTTGTGAAGGCACTTCCAGGCAAACGGTACACACTCATCTAATGTGTTAAAATACATTTATAGTTGTCAGAATCGTTATTTATCCCTAAAAATGGATCATCTAAGAGAGACTTTATTAACTTAGCGTTAAAATATCTCGTATGATGAAAAAATCCTTGTTGTTTATTGCCGGATTGAGTGTCAGCATGGCATTTGGGCAAAAAATTACAAATGCTACCGATAGTAAGTATACGTTCACCAAGGTTTCTCACCTTGATGCAACTCCGGTAGAAAATCAAGGCTATACCGGAACTTGTTGGAGTTTCTCGGCATTGTCTTTCTTTGAATCGGAATTAATCCGCATGGGTGTAAAACAACCCGATTTGCTTTCCGAAATGTATATCGTTCGTAAAGCGTATGAAGCAAAAGCCGATCGTTTTATCCGAATGGATGGAAAAATCAACTTTAGTGAGGGTGGAGCTTTCCACGATATTCCTTACATCATTCGCAGAAACGGAATTGTACCAAAAGACGTATATACAGGACTTGCAAATGGCAAAACCAGCTTCAACCACGAAGAATTGTTCAATGTATTGAATAGCTTCATGCAAACCATTTTAGGGGAAGTGCAAAAAGGTAAAGGCATCGGAACTGAGTGGAAAAAAGCATTTTCTTCTATTTTGGATGCTTACTTAGGTCCGGATGTAACGGAGTTTACGGTAAAAGGGAAAAAATATACGCCACAAACTTATGCTGCTTCATTGGGATTCAATATGGACAATTATGTTTCCATTACATCGTTTACCAATGATCCGTTTTATACATCGTGTGAAATTGCCATTCCTGACAACTGGGCATGGGGAGATAGCTACAATGTTCCGTTGGAAGACATGGTAAGTATTGCCGAAACAGCTTTGAATAACGGTTATACAATTGCTTGGGGAGCCGATGTTTCTGAGAAAGGATTTAATTTCCGTCAAGCTATTGCCATTGTACCTGAAGATCCTTCAACCATTGAAACAAAAGGAAGAGACAACAAAAGCTTCAATGATGCCGGAGCAGAACGCGTTTCAAATGCCTTTTTGGAGCCGGTGAAAGAAGTAACCGTGACGCAAGAAATGCGTCAAAAAGGATACGATGAAAAAGTAACTACCGACGACCATGGAATGCATATCGTTGGAATGTATAAAGATCAAAACGGAACACGCTTCTTTTTAGTGAAAAACTCATGGGGAACTGATAACTTACCACAAGGTTACCTTTATGTGTCAGAGCACTATTTCCGCTTGAAGACTATCAATATCTACTTGCATAAAGACGCGCTTTCAAAAGAAGAGCGTTCCAAACTGAAAATTTAAGTGTAAACCAGGGTTATTTCGAAGATTTTAGTATCTTCGTTGTAACTCACTATTTGTTGAATTATGGAAAGACTCACACCTGCCGAAGAGAAAGTCATGTTAAAACTCTGGAAGTTGGAAAAAGCCACGGTCAAAGAAATCGTGCACCTTTACTCCAATCCGAAACCCGCTTACAACACGGTTTCTACCATTGTGCGAATTCTTGAACGTAAAAAGTTCATTAAGCACAAACCTGTTGGAAGAGGTTACATTTATTTTCCAAAGATTTCTCGCGAACAGTACCGCGATTATTTAGCGAATTACATTCTGGCCAACTATTTTGATGGCAACAGAAAAGAAGTGATCTCGTTCTATAACAGTACGCTAGCGCTAAGTGAAATACTTTAGAGAGTTATTTATTAGAAAGTTCCGTAACGGTCGTCTTTAGGCGACCGTTTTTTTGTGGTGTGAAATAGGTGGTGATTTAAGTATTTCGATTACTACCCTCCTCAATCCTCCCTCAAGGGAGGAGGCAGATCAGGGTAATCTTTAAGACTCTCTTTCTAAACCAAAATTTCGGTTCACGGTTACCTTATTTTAAAATGTAAATCCACTTCCTCCCTTGAGGGAGGTGAATGAGCGTGATTTTTAGGGGATTAACTAGCTGATATACTGATTTTTATAGGTTTTACAGGGGTTCAGGGCAATAATTATGACAAGAATTGTAATCCTAAGGGTTTAAAATAAGTATAAATAAACCCCTTAATTTTGTATTAACCACTATCAAAACAGCCAAAACCCGCTTTTCCCTTGCTATTACTGAGTTCCTAGAACAAATATAAGGAAATCAACAATTGTACAAGCAATTGAACATCATTGCTTGATTTTACTGTATTTTACGGTTCTGAACTGTTACAATCTGTTTTTATGTGTTATTAATTGGATTTAACCAGAAAAAAGAACAGCGCAAAAACTTTCGTCCCTGCGCCGTTCTTCCACCTAACCACACTACAAAATCAATACGTTTACTTCTTCTTTTTCTTTAATTCGTAGTACAAATTCATTGCTATTTCTTCAATCCAAGATTTTGAATATTGTAACTTATTTCTGCTGTCAAGAATTATTTTGATTTGAAAATGGTACCATAAGGAAACTTCATTTTTTATTTCAGCTACACTAAATCCGATTAATTGGAGTGCTTTTAAATTCAGATCAAAAGCATAAAATTCTTCATCAATTTCATGTCTTGCTTTCACGAAATCATATTTTAAGCAAGCAATTAAAATATCATTTTTGATCAATCCAATAATCAAAACCTCTTGTTGAAAATTCGGATCGCTTTCCATTAAATTGAAAATTCTATTGAAAGTACTAGGTTTTTTAGCCATTATGAGTCGTGTTTTTTATGTGGCTTTAATAATGGCACGGTGAATGTACTCACCGCACCATTATCCGCCTAATCGATTTAATCGACCACTTAAAAAGGTTTATTAATTGTTTCTATTAGATTTTTCGTCCGCTTTTCTTATTTAACCTGATCACTAAAAAAGAATTTTTTATTTGATTCAAAATCCTTTCTCTGATCACTTACTGAATTAAATTTATTAGGAATCACATTCGTTATTATTATATCGTCATTCCGTTAGTACATGACAACATTTGACATTGGCATGTCCTGTACCAAACTATCTAAATTGTATAAACTTCTAGCGAAAACTAGCATATCACCACTTTCATAGTAAATAAGGGTGTCTTCAGAAAGGTATTTTAACCGCACCTTACCACCATTTAATCGAATTGTCTGTTGATCAATATACTCCCATCTATTTGGCACAATCACATCAGAATATTGATGCTCATTATACATGTTTTTGCCATTATAATGAAACTCCAAAAATTCGCGATTTAGCGTGAATTTTTTGGTGATTTTTGTAATCGTGTTCTTTTTTATATCAATTTTTTCGCCATTTGCACGAACAACACTTACCAGATTCCAGTATTTACTGTTATTGTTGGTGAGTTTGCGTATAAACTCAGCTTTTGGGTTGGCACACCCATTCAACAACAGGGTAAAAACCATTATGCGTAAAAGAAATTTCATGGCACTTATTTTTAGTGATTGTGGGATCGGAAATAATCTAATGCTTTCCATTCATTCCCATATTAGTTGTTTTATACCTTTGGCAATAGTGATTATATTGACTTCATTTAAAATGCTACATCCATTCCTTTAGTCGGCATTCCGTGAATCCCCGATTGAAGTACGTATTTAACTTTGTAAGAGTAACGTTCTGCTGATCTTACATCCTTATCCGTATAGGTGGTACATGAACCGTTTTCAATTGTTTTTACCAAGTAAAACTTGCCCCCATTAATAGATTTATAGATTTGGAAACTGAACACCTCACCTTGGGGTAAACCCCACGTTAAATCGACCGCTTTGGTGTTGAAATTGTACACTGCTTTAGATTCTGAAATTGCTTTTCGATAGCCCGGTTCATAATACACTTTTCGAGGCTCAGAAAGCGAAGCGTTACGGCTTTTATCTGCCGTTACAATTCGGTAGTTGTAAGCAGTTCCCGCAATGATTCGGTTATCTTCAAAGCTGATTGTTTGATCTGACCACTGTTTAAGTGTATCGATTACCGTTCCTTGCTCACGTATCAGGAAATTCATTTTAATATCAACGCTGGGTGAATTAACCCATGATAAAACCATAATGCTATCTTTTACAACAGGAGTTGAAAGCATAGCGGGAACGGGGGCAATGGTGTCGGGCTTTAGCACCAATATGGTATCTGAAAAGGGTGAATTGTTGTAGTTCAAATCAACCGCTTTGAGGCAGTAATAAACCTCACTTGTCAGGTTATCCAAACGAACCGTATCAGTGAGCGTAGTTGCCAAAGAAAGGTCTTTGTTTCGTTCTGTAAATTCTTCGCGTTTGTCGTTGGCGCGGTAAATTCTGTAACCTTGCAAATCTTTATCCGTTGGTGCTAGCCATGACAAACGAACCACACCGTTTGAATCAATTTCACCTTTTAACATGGTCGGTTTTGCGGGCGGTTCCTGATCCAACGTAAAAACGTAACTCGGAAGTGATGCAACGGTGTCATTGTCTTTACTGATTGCAAGCACCTTGTAATAAAATTGATCGCCCGTTTTAAGCATTGGAACGGTGAACTTAAACACTGAATCGTTATAAGTCTTTGTTTCTACTAACGAATAATCCGCATCTTTTTGAGTGCTTTGGTGCAACTCATAACGGTTAATGTTCATTGGTTTTCCGTCTCCGTATGCGCTACCTTCTATGATACGGGTTTGATCCTTTGCGTAAGTGGTATCAATGTAAATTTCAGCGTGTACATGATTGGGAATATAGATTTTTTGCCACTCGGAATACATGACAGCATCACCGA